>ENA-OOXE01000010-OOXE01000010.1-human-gut-metagenome-genome-assembly--contig:-NODE-10-length-247356-cov-10.350613_pt1 | contig 247356 bp, 247 predicted proteins | sample MGYA00241585_ERZ501339 | MGnify/ENA primary metagenome ERZ501339 (study PRJEB25962, sample SAMEA1972463) | human gut metagenome | biome: human gut; feature: human-associated habitat; material...
TATGGGCGCTGCCCAAACCCGCAATTTTTGAAAAAATTGAGTAAACTTTTTTGTTCTTTTGCTGATAATTTAGCGTTAGCTAAATTTCAATGCCCGACCGAAACTCCGCTAAACCATAATTTAACTGAAATTATCTGTTAATCAAAACATTCTGAACAGCTAAGATTCAAAATATTTGAAACATTATAAGATAACCATATAACAAGAAATTCATATTATATAGCAGGGAGATATTAAAAAATAAGATTTATAAAGTGGTGAATAATATGAAAAAAACAGTATTTGTTTTTGGTACTTTAACTTATACTCAAAGGGGAAGAGAGGCATTGCGACGGCGTGGAATTCTTACAAAAATTATTCGTACTCCCGTGCAATATCGCAATGGTTCATGCGGTTACAGTTTGTTGGTTATAAACAGAGTTGATGAAAGCGTAGAAATACTAAGGGCAATGAATATACCTGTGCAGGGAGTTTATCCTGCTGATTTAGAATGATTTATTTCGATAACGGTGCAACAACTTTTCCAAAACCAAAATCCGTGGTAAATGCAGTTAATTATGCGATTACAAAAATCGGAGCTAACCCGGGACGAGGCGGCCATAATATGGCTATAAAAGCCTCAGATGTACTTTTTGAATGCAGAAACAATGCGGCAAAACTCTTTGATATTGAAAATCCAGAAAATGTTATTATCACAAATAATTGCACAACAGCACTTAATACTGTTATAAAAGGAATTTTAAAACCCGGCGATCATGCGGTAATATCATCATACGAGCATAATGCTGTCGTGCGGCCTTTTGAGTATTTAAAAAGTAACGGAGTAGAATACTCTGTTGCCGATGTTGATTATAATGACACAGAAAAGACAATTGGTAATTTCAGAAAAGCTTTTAAAGAGAACACTAAACTTGTAGTGTGCACCCATGCATCAAATGTATTTGGTATAAGATTACCTATTCAACGAATAGCGGCACTGTGCAAATTAAACGGAATACTTTTTTGCACAGACGCAGCTCAAACTGCAGGTATAATTCCGATTTCGCTAAAAAATTCCGATATAGATTATTTATGTACAGCAGGGCACAAAGGTTTGTACGGTCCTATGGGTACAGGTTTGCTTGTTATTAACAGCGATACTATTCCCGAAAGCCTTATTCAAGGCGGAACAGGCAGCCTTTCTGCACAAGTAAATCAACCCGAAATTTTACCTGACAAATTTGAAAGCGGAACTCATAATTTACTTGGAATAGCGGGACTTAACGAAGGCATAAAATATGTTATGAATAAATCACCGCAAAAAATATTTGACTATGAAATTAGTCTTGCAAAAAATCTTTATGACGGTTTGTCTAAAATTAAAGATATTGAATTATATACACCAAAACCCGATGATGACGGATTTGTACCGGTAGTTTCGTTTAATATAAAAAATACGGACAGCGAAAAAACGGCGCAAATTCTTAATGATAAATTTAATATTGCAGTGCGTGCCGGACTTCATTGCGCACCGCTCGCTCATAAATGCTTTGGCACGCTTGAAAAAGGTACTGTTCGTGCAGTTATTTCCTCGTTTTCGACACAGTTTGAAGTTAACTATCTTATTAAATCAGTCAGTCAAATTAATTATTACAAAAGAATGTAAAAAAGGTTGCAATTCAATGCTGTTGTGTGTTAAAATAAAGTAATGAAAAACAGAGGAGGTTAAAATGATGGAATGGATACAAAACGTATTTGCTGTATTAAAAACCATTGAAATTCGAGATATTATTGATATTATTGCTATTGCATTCATTATTTTCAGCCTTTTCAAGCTTGTAAAAGAAACCCGTGCGGCTCAGCTTTTAAAAGGTGTTGTTGCACTTCTTATTATATATTTAATATCATCACTTTGCGGATTGATGATGCTTACGACACTTCTCAGAACATTTTTTGAGGCATCAGTTATACTTGTTGCTATTATTTTTCAGCCTGAAATCCGAAAATATTTGGAACAAATGGGTAGAAATAATACTTATAAAAAGTATATAAAACTTATTACTCATCGAGAAAAAAGTGATGAGTGGAAAATGGCTGTTAAAAAATCAATAATAGATGCCGCCGATACAGCTTTGCTGTTTTCACATTCAAAAACAGGTGCATTGCTTGTTTTTGAAAGAGAAACAAAACTTTCCGATATAGCCGCAACAGGCACAATAGTTAATGCAGATACTTCAGTTGCACTTTTCGGAAACATATTTTTTAACAAAGCTCCGCTACACGACGGCGCAAGTATTGTGCGTGACGGTAAACTTTTTGCGGCAGGATGTATATTACCGCTTACAGATAACAAAAATGTTGATATAAATCTTGGAACAAGACACAGAGCAGGACTTGGCATCAGTGAGCAAAGCGATGCTGTGGTTTTGATTGTCAGTGAAGAAACAGGTGTTATTTCGCTTGCGATTAACGGCGTACTTTACCGCAATTTTACACGCGACAGACTTATCGATAAGCTTGAGGCATTGTTACTTGAAAATACTGACGATGATTCGACAGCTGCCGGTTTACTCCAAAAGATAAGGAGGAAGTCGGATGAAGGAAAATAAAAGCAAAAGATCAAGATTCAGGGCTTTTGTACAGAGTACAAACTTTTTATTTATCGTATCAATTGTAATTTCGCTTGTGATTTGGATTTATATGAGTATAAGTACAGGAAACGATACAAGTTTGACTATTTCGGATATACCTGTTCAGGTTGAATTGTCCGAAGACGCTGTTAATAACGGTCTGCAAGTTTTTTCGGGCAGTGATTATAAAGCCTCACTTACGGTTACAGGTAACAGAGCTGTTGTGGGTTCGTTGCAGGCGTCTGATATTACCGTCAAAGCAGCTGCCAACTATGTTGATTCTGCGGGCAATTATACATTGTATCTTAATGCCTCAAAGAATGACCCTTACAGCGATTTTCAGATTTCATCTGCGATAAAACCGTCTACGATTGATGTTTTTATTGATTATCTGCGAGAAGCTACATTTGATATTCAAGAAAATGTTGTTTATAAAGTTGACGACGGTTATTATGCGTCAACCACACTGTCGTCAAAAACCATATATATTACAGGTCCGCAGTCTGAAGTATCTAAGATTTCTAAGGTTGTGGCTGCTGCGAATATAGACGGTACGCTTAATTCGTCACGCAAAGTTAATGCAGATATTATTTTGTACGATGCTGACGGTAAAGAAATTAATACGGATTTACTTTCTCTTGATTTTAAAACTGTGGAGGCTGCGATTTCTGTACTTCCCGAAAAAGAAGTTTCTTTAAAGCCTACATTTACAAACTTACCGTCTGGTTTACAAATTACCGACGATATGATTTCTGTTGAGCCTTCGTCAATACTGCTTGCAGGTACTGACGATGTATTGAATAAGACCGATTCGGTAAATCTTGCACCGATTGATTTTACAACACTTACAAATACAAAATCAATATTTGACCTTGCTGTTGAAATTCCAACCGATTGCAAGAATATCAGTAATACTTCAACTGCTAAGGTAACTCTTGATTTGTCGTCATTGTCAAGCAAAAAGCTGACAGTTGAAAAATTTATGGTGCAGGGTCTTGCATCGGGATATTCTGCGGAGGTAACGCAAAAGAATCTTGAGGTTACAGTTTATGGCACAAGCAGTCAGATTGACTCCCTTAGTGCTTCGGATATAACCGCTGTTATTGATGTATCGTCTTCCGACGGTATGAAAGGCTCGGTTTCAATGCCTGTAACATTTAACATTGAGAACGGTTCTTCGTGTTGGGTTTCTGGTTCTTATAAAGCAAATCTTACAATTTCAGAATCATAAAAATACCCGTGGCTGTTGCCACGGGTTTATTTTTGCTCCTTGTCAAAGGTTTGGGTGAATATGGTTTGGCAAAATGATTTACCAACAATTATAAAAGTTTGGTCGACCTTTTCAAAGGTCGTGGGCAAAGCCCGTAAATACTTTCAATTTACGCAATCTAACGATAGCCAAACAGCTTGTTGTTTGGCGGCTTGAACAAATAGGCGCAAGCCTTTGCGAAAACAATAAAAGAAAATACAATTTATTTTCATAGTCAACGCATTGCGTTGACTATGGTTTTAGCGTTTCTGATTACAATGACTGTCGCCTGCTTTAACAAACTTAGTCTTAGCACGCAAACAGCTACGCTGTTTGCGCCCGACAAATTGTAACATTGGAAGATATTATGGGCTCTGCCCAAACTCGCAAGCCTTTAAAAAGGCTTGACCTAAATTTTAAATTATTCAGTTTAAGCTGTGAGCTAAACCATAATTTACTACGACTTTTAATAAACAACAAAAAATAAAACCTCCGACAAAAGCCGAAGGTTTTAAAGTTTTAGTTATCAGTCGATTTCAACCATAATCTTTTCTTCGTAACGGATAGCTGCGCTACGAGCAATTGTGCGGATAGCTTTGGCAATTCTGCCCTGCTTACCGATAATTCTGCCCATATCAGCCTCTGCTACAGAAATGTGATATACGATTGTGCCGTCCTCATTTGGTTCATCGGCAGTAACCTTTACAGCAGTCGGATCATCAACAAGACCCTGTGCTATTACAGTAAGTAATTCCTGCATTTTGGTTTCCCTTTCGTGACTGATTATTCAATAATGCCGTTCTTCTTAAGAAGAGCCTTAACTGTATCAGTTGGCTGAGCACCGTTAGCAATCCACTTCTTAACAGCTTCTGCGTCAACATTGAACTCTGATGGCTTCTTAAGAATATCGTATGTGCCGATTTCTTCAATGAAACGACCGTTTCTTGGATATCTTGAATCTGCTACTACTACTCTGTAAAAAGGTGCTTTCTTTGAACCCATTCTTCTAAGTCTGATTTTAACTGCCATTTTCTTTACCTCCGTAAATGTTATAAATCTATATTCACCAAATTTTATTTGGTTGAATGTGTGTTAGTTTTTTGGAAGATTGCTCATAGGCATTCCGCCAAGACCCGGGAGCTTTTTCATTTTTCTTTTTTTGCCGCCCCTAGTGCCTTTTGTTTTGTTTTTAAGTTGTTTCATCATCTTTTGCATTTGCTCAAGCTGTTTGATAAGTCTGTTGACTTCTTCAACACTTCTGCCTGAACCGGCTGCAATTCTTCTTTTTCTTGAAGGATTGAGCAGGGAAGGATTTGATCTTTCTTCAGGTGTCATCGAAAGTATGATAGCCTGTGTCCAGTCAATCTGTCTGTCGTCAATATTTATATTGTCAAGCTGATTTGCAATGCCAGGGATTTTTGCCAAAATACCTTTTAAAGGGCCCATCTTTTTGATTTGAGCAAACTGATCATTAAGATCATTGAAATCAAACTTATTGCTCATCATCTTTTTAGCCATTTCTTCGGCCTTGTCCTGATCAATCTTGTTTTGAGCGTCTTCAATAAGGGTAAGAACATCACCCATACCGAGAATACGGCTTGCCATACGATCAGGATGGAATACTTCAATATCTTCAAGTTTTTCGCCCGTACCTGCAAATTTAATAGGCTTGCCTGTTACGGCCTTTACCGAAAGTGCTGCACCGCCACGGGTATCACCGTCGAGTTTTGTAAGAATTACACCTGAAATCTCAAGCTTTTCGTTAAATGATTTTGCAACATTAACCGCATCCTGACCTGTCATTGAGTCGATAACGAGTAAAATCTCGTTAGGCTCAACTTCAGCCTTTACATTCTTAAGCTCATCCATAAGCTCTTCGTCAATGTGCAAACGTCCTGCGGTATCAAGAATAACAACATCATTGCCGTAGTCTTTGGCGTTTCTGATTGCCTCTTTGGCTGTCTTTACAGGATTTTGAGTACCTTTTTCAAATACAGGCACACCTGCTTTTGCACCTACTACCTTTAACTGGTCAATAGCTGCAGGTCTGTATATATCGCAGGCAACGAGCAAAGGTCTGTGATTTTGATTTTTAAGCATAAGAGCAAGTTTGGCTGCGTGGGTAGTTTTACCTGAACCCTGCAAACCGCAGAGCATAATAACTGTAGGCGGTTTTGACGCAAATTCAATTCTTGCATTGTCGCCGCCCATAAGTTCGGTAAGTTCTTCATTTACGATTTTTACAACCATCTGTCCAGGAGTAAGGCTTTCCATTACATCCTGACCAACGGCTCTTTCTGTGATTTTTGCGGTAAGTTCTTTAGCTACTTTGTAGTTTACATCAGCCTCGAGCAAAGCAAGTCTGACTTCTCGCATAGCTTCCTTAACATCGTTCTCTGAAAGCTTACCTTTATTCTTTAATTTTTTAAAAGCATTACTTAGCTTTTCTGAAAGTCCTTCAAAAGCCATAAATACACTCCTTTATTCTTTGAGTGTGCCTGCCGTTCGATTGATTTCGAGTGCAAGCTTTTTTGTTATGTCATCAGCAGAGCTTTTATAAATCTGTTCCGAAAGAGATGCGATTTTGTCAAGTCCGTTCTCAAGCTGAACAAATCTTTTAAAAAGCCCGAGCTTTTTTTCGAGTTCAAAAAGCTTTTCTTCACTGCGTTTTATACTGTCACGCACCCCCTGACGGGTAATGCCTGTCTGTGCAGCAATCTCTGCAAGCGACAAATCTTCGTTGTAATACAGGTCAATTGCCTGTCTGCATGACGGTTTAAGCAATTCACCGTAGAAATCAAAAAGTAAGGATACTTCTACATTTTTTTCCATAATAAATGCTCCCGCCGCTTCAAACTGTGTTTAGATGTAAAGCTGTTTTCTTTACACTTGTGCTATTATATACTATAAAATACTTTTTGTCAAGTAATTATCAAATATAACTAATTGTAAAAAGTGAAAAAATACAAATAATGCATAAATACCGACTTGCATATTCGTCAAATCTAACAAAATTTAATTTTTTAGTAAAAAAAGCTATATTTAATAAGTTTTTTTATAAATATTGTGTTATAATTTAAATATAAATTTTGTTTATCGAGGGTTTGATTTTACGGAACAAATAATAAGCATTGACAGAATGGAAAATGCCGTTGCACTTTTTGGCAGTTTTGACGAAAATATTAAACTGATTGAAAAAGAATTTACGGTAAAGGTTGTCAGTCGTGACAGCGAGCTTAAAATAGACGGAGAAGCTGAAAATGTATCTAAAGCCGGTAAGGTAATAGACAGCCTTTTACAGCTTATCAACAGAGGAGAAGCGCTTTCCGAGCAGAATGTACGCTATTGTATTTCGCTCGTCAACGAAGGCAGCGAAGATAAGATTGAACAGCTTGCGGGTGACTGTATTTGTATTACTTCAAAAGGTAAACCGATTAAACCTAAAACCATAGGTCAGAAAAAATATTGTACAACTATTGCGAATAACACAATAACTATAGGTGTAGGGCCTGCCGGTACAGGTAAGACTTACCTTGCGGTTGCTATGGCAGTAACGGCTTTTCGCAGTAAGATTGTAAACAGAATTATTCTTACAAGACCTGCGGTTGAGGCGGGTGAGAAGTTGGGATTTTTGCCCGGCGATTTGCAAAGCAAAGTTGACCCGTACTTAAGACCTTTATATGACGCTTTGTTTGATATGCTCGGTGCCGAAACCTATCAAAAGTATGTCGAGCGTGGCAATATTGAGGTTGCGCCTCTTGCTTATATGCGAGGCAGAACTCTTGATGACAGCTTTATAATTCTTGATGAGGCGCAGAACACCACTTGCGAGCAGATGAAGATGTTTTTAACAAGACTCGGCTTTAACTCAAAAATGGTAATCACAGGTGATATTACCCAGATCGACTTACCGAGGGGTGCTAAAAGCGGTCTTAAGGATTGTATAAAAATTCTTAAAAATATTGACGGCATAGGTTGCTGCCGCTTTGACGAAAAAGATGTTGTGCGTCATAAACTTGTTCAGGATATTATTAAAGCCTATGCAAAGTATGAGAACACGAGAGATCATGACTGATAAACAAATTTAATTTATTTTAATAAATTGAAAAATAATACGGAAGGATTTGAGCAAAATGCCAGATAACAAAATCAGAGTAGTAATCACAAACAAACAAAAAGCTGTTAAAATTCCAACAGGTATCCGAATGCTTGTAAGACGCTGCTGTAACGCCGTATTAAAACTTGAAAAATTTGAAGGACCGGCTGAAATCAGCGTAACATTTGTTGATAATGCACAGATTAAGGAGCTTAACAAGCAGTACAGAGATAAAGACATTGAAACTGATGTACTATCTTTCCCAATGGGTGAAAACGGTGTGTATGACAAAGATATTGAAACAGGCGCACAGATTCTCGGCGATGTTGTAATTTCTATGGAAAAAGCAAGAGATCAGGCAGAGCTTTACGGCCACAGTTTCCAGCGTGAGGTAGGTTATCTTACAGCACACAGTGTACTTCATCTTCTCGGTTATGACCATATTGATAATATGGAGAGAGTTCGTATGCGTGAGAAAGAGGAGCTTATTATGGAACAGCTCGGACTTCCCGCATCTTCAAGCTACATAGTTGATGACGATATGGCTTGATTAAACTATGAAGAAACAGATTTTCGGTTTTAAATGTGCGTTTAAAGGAATTATAAGAACAATAAACAGCGAGTCGCATATGAGATTTCATATTGTGGCAGGAATTTATGTTATGCTGTTTTCAATGTTTTATTCCTTTTCGCCTACGCAATACGCTGTACTTGTTTTGCTGATAACTTCGGTTATGGCGCTTGAAACGGTCAATACTTGCGTAGAGGATTTGTGCGGTCTTGTTGCCGACAGATACGAACCTCTTGTTAAGTTTGCCAAGGATGCGGCTGCCGGAGCAGTGCTTACAGTTGCGTTGGGTGCGGCAGTGATTGCGTGTATATTTTTTCTTGATTTTAATGTAATTAACACTATATTTACCTTTTTTGCCGAAAATTTGCTTTACCTTATATTTCTTTTGATTTCTGCGGTGATTTCAGCATTTTTTGTTGTGCTTGGTCCTGTGGGAATTAAAGAAAAATTTATAAAATTAAAAAACAAACATTTAACAAAGGGGTAATGCATTTTGCTTGCCCCTGATTTTTTAAAACGGAGAAATTTATGAATACAAATGATAAATCAGCTTTTATTGCCATAGTCGGCAGACCGAATGTCGGTAAAAGTTCAATATTAAACAGACTTCTCGGCACGAAAATTGCAATTGTGTCAAGCAAGCCGCAGACCACAAGAAACCGTATTACGGGTGTGCTTACAGAGGGTGAGTATCAGCTTGTTTTCTTTGATACTCCGGGTATGCACAAGCCGAAAAATTCACTTGGCAAGTATATGGTTCGTTCCGTAAACGAGTCTGTCGGAGGCGTTGACTGCTGTATGCTCGTTGTTGAGGCGGATAAAAGCCCCGTACAGACCGAACTTGACTTTATTGATAAATTTAAGGCTCTCGGTATGCCCGCAATCCTTGTTATCAATAAAATTGATATGATTAAGGACAAAGAAATATTGATGAAACAAATTCTTGAGTACAGCAAACTCTATGATTTTGAGGCTATTGTACCTGTCAGCGCAAGTGACGGCAACGGTATGAACGAATTGCTCGAGGAACTCAAGAATCAGGCGAGCGAGGGTGGTCATTTCTTTGAAGACGATACTCTTACAGACCAACCTGAAAGAGTTATTGCCTCTGAAATTATCAGAGAGAAAATCTTAAGACTTTGCAATGCCGAAATTCCGCACGGTACAGCCGTTGTTATTGAAAAGATGAAAACAAGGGAGAACGGCATACTTGACATTGACGCTACAATTTTCTGCGAAAAAGAGTCGCATAAGCGTATTCTTATCGGTAAAAACGGTGCAATGCTCAAAAAAATCAGCACCTTTGCAAGACAGGATATGGAAAGATTTTTTGATTGCAAAGTATTTTTGCAGGTGTGGATAAAAGTAAAAGAAGATTGGCGTAACCGTGCGCAGCTTTTGCAGAACTTTGGCTTTGACGAAAGTAATTTTGACTGATGAGCATATATATAAAATTAGCGAATTTTGCAGATTGCCAAAAAATTTGTGATATGCAAAGAATAGCTTTTTATGATATTTTAACAAGGTATCGTGATTATGATACAAACCCTGCTTGTGAAACGGTAGAAGTAATACAGAACAAATTTCGGCAACCTTTTACAAAATATTATTTTATTATGAAAGATGAAGAAATAATAGGTGCTGTAAGGATTGTTGAAATTGATAAAAGCACAAGGCGAATTTCACCTTTGTTTATACTTCCGCAATTTCAAAATTACGGTTATGCACAGCTTGCTATGAAGTGCATTGAGGAAGCTTATAAAAATATCAGTTGCTTTACACTTGATACCATAAAGCAAGAGAAAAAATTGTGCTATTTATATGAAAAGCTCGGATATTTGAGAACAGGCAAAGAAGAACAGCTGCATGATAATATGACTATTGTTTTTTATGAGAAAAAATTCCAAAAAACACAGTTGTAATAATTTTCATAATATAAATTCGTTCATTTGTGAAACACTACAATCGGAGGTGTTTTTATGGATGAATGGTATATGTGGAATGCATTTTTTACAACAGGCAATGTGCTCGATTATTTAAGGTATAAAAGTATTCAGGATACCAAAGATTTGGGCGCAGATACAATTCTCAGGGAGGAAACCGATGAAATTCCAGACGATGGGGCTGATAGTGAAAGAGCAAAATATAGGTGAACAGGATAAACTCGTTCACGCTCTGACCGCAACCAACGGCATTATCAAGGCTTTTGTCCGTGGCGCTAAAAATATTAAAAATCAAAAGTGTGCGGCTACCTCCTTACTCACATACTCCCGACTTACCGTGTATAAAGGTCGGGAGAGCTACATAATAGGTGATGCGATTCCCGAAAGGATTTTTTCAAAACTTAGGGGAGATGTTGTAAAAACCTGCCTTGCGCAGTATTTTTGCGAGCTTGCAATTACAATTTGTCCCCGTGAGCAAAATTCGGAGGAGTTTTTGAAATTAATTTTAAATTCCTTATATCTTTTGTCGGAAAATAAGCGTTCGGCACAGCTTATTAAACCGTGCCTTGAAATGCGCCTTGCAAGTCTTGCGGGATATATGCCTGACCTTAGAATGTGCAGAATTTGCGGCGAATATTTGTGTGACAATATGCTTTTTCTTCCCAAAAGCGGTACTATTGAATGTGCGGATTGTCACCGTGAAAACGGAGATATGAAGATTTTGCTAAACCGTTCATCTCTTACGGCTTTAAGGCATACTGTTTATGCCGATGACAATAAACTTTTTTCTTTTGCATTACCTGAAAGCGACCTTGATGTACTTAACGAGGCGAGCGAAAATTATTTAAAATATATGTTTGAAAAGGATTTTTCAACGCTTAATTTTTATAAAACTATAAGTTAATTTAGGTATGATTATATGAACAGACATTATAAAACTCTTGAACTTGACAAGATTTTAAAATTACTTGCGGATCAGACAAGTATTGATGACGCTAAAGAAATGGCATTATCGCTTGAACCGCAGTTTGAACTTGAAAAAGTTAAAAAATTGTTAAAACAAACCGATGATGCGGTTGTTTTAAGCGGGAAATACGGAACACCGTCCTTTGGCGGTGCTAAAAATTGTGCCAATGCATTACGCAGAGCAGAGGCAGGCGGCTGCCTTTCTACAGGCGAGCTTTTACAGATTGCCGAAACGCTTAGAATTATCCGTTCCGTAAAGGAATGGCATTCAAAATTTGCATCTACGGAAACTACACTGGACGGATATTTCAGCGGTCTTGTGTCGAATAAATTTCTTGAAGAGAAAATTACAAACGCTATTATAAGCGAGGACGAAATTTCCGATAAAGCAAGTTCAACGCTTGCGGATATACGCAGAAAAATTCGTACAGCATCCTCAAAGGCAAGAGAAGTGCTTGATAAAATTATTCACAGCACACAATATCTTAAGTATTTGCAGGACGCTATCGTAACTCAGCGTGACGGCAGATATGTTGTGCCTGTAAGAAGTGAATGCAGGGGCAATGTTCCGGGACTTGTGCACGATACTTCGGCAAGCGGTGCTACGGTATTTATTGAACCGATGGGCGTAGTACAGGCAAATAATGATATAAAACTTTTGCGTTCAAAGGAAGAGGACGAAATCGAGAGAATTTTGTTTGAGCTTTCCGCGAATGCAGGAGATTTTGCAGATGCAATTATAGCAAGTTATAAAAATCTCGCTATTCTTAATTTTGTATTTGCAAAGGCAAACCTCGCATATAATATGAGAGCTTCAATGCCGATTATGAATGACAGGGGCATTGTGGATTTAAAACAGGCAAGACACCCGATTATAGACAAAGACAAGGTTGTACCTGTTGATATTGTTCTCGGAAAGAATTTTGATACGCTTGTAATCACAGGCCCTAATACAGGCGGCAAGACCGTTACATTAAAAACTCTCGGTTTGCTCACACTTATGGCTATGTGCGGACTTCTTGTGCCGTGTGCAGACAACAGCGAGCTTTCGGTATTCCGCAGGGTGCTTGTAGATATAGGCGATGAACAGAGTATTGAGCAGTCGCTGTCAACATTCTCGGCGCATATGACAAATATTATTCAGATTATCAAACTTGCAAATTCAGGTTCGCTTGTACTGATAGATGAACTCGGTGCTGGTACCGACCCTGTCGAGGGTGCGGCGCTTGCAATTTCAATTCTTGAAAAATTAAGGGATAAGCATGCAAAAATTGCAAGTACAACCCATTATGCGGAATTGAAGGAATTTGCTTTGCGTACCGAGGGCGTAGAAAATGCTTGCTGTGAATTTGATGTTACAACTTTAAGACCAACATACAGACTTTTGATTGGCGTGCCCGGTAAGAGTAACGCTTTTGCAATCACCAAAAGGCTCGGTATGGATGATGAAATTGTTGAGAGAGCAAAAGAACTTGTTTCAAGCGAAAGCCGACAGTTTGAAGATGTTGTCGGTACTCTTGAAAAACGCAGACAAAGCCTTGAAAAGCAGATAGAAAACGCAAACCGACTTACCGCAAAGGCTAATACCGAAAAGCAAAAGGCTGAAAATGAAATTCGCAGAGCAAAAGAGAATGCCGAGCGAGAAATTGAGAGAGCAAAGCAGGAGGCACAGCGCATTATTTCAAGAACAAGAGCGCAGGCTGACGCTTTGGTGGAAGAACTTGATAAGGCACGAAAGGCAAAAGATATATCTGCCGAGGCTCGAGCAAAGCTCAAGAAAAACCTCAATACAATGGAAAATAATGCTGACCCTGTTATGAAAAAACAGTCGGACGGCGAAAAGTATAAATTGCCAAGACCGCTTAAGGTAGGCGATAGCGTGCTTATTTTTGATATTGATAAAAACGCAACCGTACTTGCACCGCCGACAAAAGACGGAATGGTTCTTGTGCAGGCAGGCATTATAAAAACAAGAGTTAAGATTGATAATCTCAGACTTATAAAAGAGAAAAAGCAACAGCCGCCGCAGTATTCGGCAAAGAGAAATGTGCATAGTACGCTTGATGTGCGCCCGACTACCGAGGTAGATGTTCGTGGCGAAACCGCCTTTGACGCAATTATGATTGTTGATAAGGCAATCGACAATGCGGTGCTTATGAATATTAACCAACTTACTATTATTCACGGCAAGGGTACAGGCGTATTAAGAAGAGAAATTCAATCATTCCTTAGAACTCATAAAGCCGTCAAAAGTTTTAGACTCGGCGTTTTCGGCGAGGGCGAAAGCGGCGTAACTATTGTGGAGTTGAAATAATGGATTAAAATGCCGAAAACCTAAATTTATGCGAGTTTCCGGCATTTGCTTTATCAAATGACTCTGTTTGTGGGGGAGAGTAATTAATGCAAATGTAATTATTGAGAAGAACGGAAAGGAAAAATGATATGAAGAAATGCAAACTTCTATTATTTGATTTAGACGGAACTTTATTACAGAGTGACAAAACAATGTCAAGTAAAACATTATTAGCTCTAAAAAAATGCAAGGAAAATGATATATTGATAGGTGTCTCTACCTCTAGAAGTGAACAGAATTCTTTAGTGTATTTAAATGAATTAATGCCCGATATTTTAATATCGAGTGGAGGGGCATTGGTAAAATACAAAACAGAATATATTTATAGGGCAGAATTTTCCGAAGAAGAAACGAATGTGATGATTGACATGGCAAGAAATATTTGTGGAAATGATTGCGAAATTACGATAGACACAATAGATGCACATTATTGGAATTATAAAATAGATCCTAAGAAGTTGGATAAGAGCTGGGGAGATAGTATTTATACAGATTTTTCGGATTTTAACGAATGTTCATTGAAAATGTGTGTTGAAATATTTAATCAAGATAAAGCAGATGAATTAGCTCATAGACTCTCTGATTGTGATTGTATTCGTTTCTCTGATGGATTTTGGTACAAGTTCACAAAAAAGAATGTGACGAAAGAAAACGCAATTATAAAGATTACGGAAGTATGTGGATTTAGTATAGATTCAATTATTGTTTTTGGAGATGACTATGCGGATATTGGGATGCTGGAATTATGTGGAATAGGTGTTGCAATGGGGAATGCAATTGATGAAGTGAAAGAGAGAGCTGATATCGTAATTGGTTCAAATGATGAAGATGGTATTGCGGATTTTATTGAGAATGAAATATTATAGATATGTAAATGGAGAGAAAATATGTTGAAAGTAAAATTTTATGATACAGTTAATGATGAACTATTGAGATTTGCAGTAGTAATCTCACAGAGTAACGGCAAGTGGGTATTTTGCAAGCATAAAGAAAGAGATACATATGAAGTACCGGGAGGACATAGAGAAGCCGGTGAGAATATTCTTGAAACTGCTAAAAGAGAATTGCAGGAAGAAACAGGTGCAGTCAGATTTGAGATAAAGCCAATCTGTGTTTATTCAGTAACAGGTAAAACCAGAGTAAATGATACAGGTGAAGAAACGTTTGGACTGCTTTGTTTTGCAGAGATAACAGAGTTTGCGAAAGAATTACATAGTGAAATGGAGAAAGTGGTTCTTATGGACGAATTGCCTGAGAACTGGACATATCCGTTGATACAACCTAAATTGATAGAAAAGTATTTACAGGAAAAATAATTCTATAATATGCAAAAAAAGTCAATTTTAAAGCCGACCAATAAGCAATTATAAGCTTGTTGGTCGGCTTAGTTTTTATAAAGTATTAATCAATCGGAGTGAATCTCTGAATTTTTTTGCCGTCTTTTTCAATGATTTCTTTGAACATATCGTAAGGTCTTACCCAAAGTCCGCCGTCATTGTAAAGCGCTTTGTAAACTACGAGTTTTTCTCCTGTTTCGCTGTGCAGAGCAGTACCGATAACTTCATATTCATTTCCCTTGAAATGTCTGTATTTACCCGGCTTTACTTCTGTGTAAAAATGCTGTTCCTCAACCTGTGCATCTGTTGCTTCTGTATTTTCGACAGGTTTTGTAATTTCTTCTGTAGAATTATCAGAAAAATCAACTTTAAAGCTGCCGTCGTTTACAACCAAAATTCTTGCAGAATACGGTTTCATATAAAGATTGTAGTAACCGTTTACATCAATAACCTCGTTATCGTTTAAAACATCTGTAAGTTTTGCGTTGCAGCCTGTGTCAAAATCTATCCATTCATCATGGTCTGTAAGGTTGAATGCAACAAATACAGTCTGATTATTTGTCCATCTTTTATAAACGAGCTTTTCGTTCATAATTTTTACATTTGCAAAGTCGCCGTACTTCAAAGCCTCAAGTGCAAGTCTGATTTTGCCGAGTTTTACAATATGGTCAAACAGCTTATAGTTTGGATTCGGAATACTGTCAAGGTCAAGACAAGGACGAAGTTCGTAATCGCTGTGGTTTGTTCTCATACCCTCAATGCCGTATTCACTGCCATAATAAATTGACGGTACACCCGGCATTGTGTACATAAGGGTATAAACATTATTAAGGTGATTTTTGTCCTTTAATGAGCTTGCAATTCTGTTTACATCGTGGTTATCTACAAAGTTGTAGGTGTAAATGTTTCTGTAAATACCGCCGTTTGCAAACTGACGGTTAAGCGAATGTGCAATTTCAAAATAATTATGGTCGTTGTGGCTTGAATAAATACCCTTGTAACACTCGTAGTTTGTTGCGGAATCAAGGGTTTCACTGTTTGCCCAATGATTGTAGTCGCCGTGTGTAAGTTCGCCGTAAAGCCAAAAATCAGGCTTTTTAGATTTGCAGGTATTTCTTAATTTTTTGAAAAATTCTATGTCAATTACATCGGCAGCGTCAAGACGAAGTCCGTCAATGTCAAATTCGTCAATCCAAAATTCAGCAGCACCGAGAAGGTAGTTTACTACATCCTGATTCTGCAAATTGAGTTTAACAAGGTCGTAGTGACCTGCCCAACCTTCATATGTGAACGGATCTCCTTTTGGACTTGAACCCCAAAATCCGAGATTTTGGAACCAGGCGCAATACTGTGAATTTTGTAAATTCTGCTGTACATCTTTAAAAGCAAAGAAATCTCTGCCAACATGGTTAAATACACCGTCAAGAATGATTTTGATGCCGTTTTCGTGCAATGTTTTACAAATCTTTTTAAAGGATTCATTATCACCCAAACGACAGTCAACCTTTTTGTAGTCGATTGTATCGTATCCGTGAAAACTGCTTTCAAAAAGCGGATTAAAAACAATGCAGTTAATGCTCATTTTTTTAAAATGAGGAATCCAATCATAAATCTTGTCGAGTCGGTAAACAAGCTGACCGTCATTTTGTTTTGGCGCTCCGCACCAGCCGAGCGGATATATATTGTAAATTACAGATTCGTTAATATAGCTCATAAATAGGCTCCTTTCAGTTCTGTTTTGCAGGACTTTGTACAAAACTGTATTAAGTATATCACAAAATTGTCTATTGTGCAACTGAAAATTATGTGTTATAATTAATTTTACAACAATAAATTGAGGTATTCGGCACTGTGTGTTTGAATACTCGGTATTTCGGAGGATATAAATGCTTAAAATTCCTGAAAACAAAACAAGAAAAAGATTCAGAATTGCACAATGTATTTTTTATGCATTATTAGTTATGTTATGTTCTATGCCATATATTCAGGGTGCAACTACAGACGGCAAATTTTTCTCTTACTCGGTGCTTGACCTTATGTCATTTATCGGCGGTACTGCAGACGGTACTCTCGGAGATGCATTTTTAAATTATGTAATGTACACTCCTATTTTAATTATTATACCGGTAATCGGATTTTTCTTTTGCCTTTTTGACAGAGAGAGAAACATAAAAAATATAGTATCTTTACTTTGTTGTGCGGCAGGCATTGTGGCCATACTTGCTATTGCAGGCGTTGCAATGAGCCTTGGTGCCATACTTTCAATTCTCATTTATCTTCTTATTTCATTTTTGACAACCATTGCTATAGTTGCACGATTTACAAAAGATTCTTCTGACGACAACAAAAAGCAGAACATAAGAAAATAATTTAAAAAAATTACAGCCTTGATTGTATGTGAAAATACGGTCAAGGCTGTTTTTGTTATTAAAATTCATTAAATACCATATGTGCGGGAATATTGTCAAGTACAAGCGGTGCGTCATAATCGTAACGCTTAAGTTTGCCGAACAATACGCCGAATGTGACGGAAGTGTTGTCCATCTGTGCAACCATAGCTTTATCGCCGATTTTGTTAGGTTTAAATGTTATGTCGACTGCTTCAATTCCGCCTTTAAAGTACCACGGACGGTCAATTCTGCCGTCATTATTTTTTACTTCGATTTTATATAACTTGTGCAATTCTCCGTTAAGGAAAAAGCTGTTCTCACTGCCGTTGCGGTTGTCGCCGACTCTGCTTGCGAGATTAAGCGAAAAACGGTTTTCGCCTCTCATATAATCTGCTGTAAGTCGCTGGTAGCTGTGAAGTCTTGGCTTTGAATAATATGTGCTGTCAATATAAACAGAAGTGTTTTCTTCTTTTAGCGTATATTGTGATTTGCCGACTTTTATTGTGCCGTTTGCGCTGAATACAGGCATAAAGCGTTTGAAATAAAAGTACTTTCTGTCACGCTCAAACGGTGCAACCTGGTCTAAAATATCTCCGCTTTTGTCATCTATATTAAATTCAAAACTTAAATCTGCCTTTCCGCCGAAGTCGTAGAAGTTACATTTTACGGTGCGTTCGTTTTTAACCTTTACTACGGCAAATTCAATGCGCTTGTCTGAAAAAACAAGCTGTCCGTTCTCTTTGCTTTCGGGAAGTTCTGTTCTGCCGAGAAGTTGTTTTTTGTAGGCAAAATCGGAAATTACATTGCCGTTTTTTAAATTTGCAAGCGCTATTTTTATGTAAAAATCAAGACCGGAGTTTTCTGTGGAAATATAAAGCGAAACTTCTCCCGTACTTAAAAAATAACTTACGCTCTCTTTTATGTGTTTATTCTGTTTACTTAGTTCTTTGTTAAAATTAAAATAAGGTTTTTTGGCCCAACCGGCACACATTACCTCTCCGTTTTCTTCAAAAATATTTTGTGGCATGGTATATTCATACTGCAAAATTATCCCTCCAAGTTTTTATGTGCATACACATATACTATATCATAAACAGATAATGCTTTTCAAGAAAAATAACAAATTTGTAAGACGGTTATATAAAATATTTTTTGTAATATATTTTGTAAGAGAAGGGAGAGGTGTTTGTGAAAAAGTTTTTTGCTGTTTTTGTCTGTATAATTTGTTTTATTTTTTGCTCGTGTACTGCCGATACCTCCGGAGAAAGCTACGAGCTTACAAGTGAAAATTGGCACGGCGTGCTTAAAGGCGGTGCGGAGGTGAGTTTGAGCTTTTCTGATAATACCGCCAAACTTACTCTGAAATCGGGTGAGGACGAAATCACAATTGACGGTTTATATGTAATTGATGAAAACAGTTTTATTATATTTAATCAGGAGTTTAAGCAGAGCTACAATTTTGATTATACGGTAAGCGGAGATAAACTTACTCTCGGTTATTGCGGAAATCAAATTGAAATTGAAAAACAGGTCGAAAATTAATTTATATTTTTCAAATTAAAGAGCATTTTTATTGATAATTAGATTGTTTTGTGATATAATGCTAATTATTATGCGGTAGTATAGGCTAAAATGACGATACTGCGATTTTGGGAGGTAGTGCCTTGGTAATTTTCGGGATTGACCCCGGCTATGCAATAGTCGGTTGGGGTGCAATCGGTTTTAAATCAAATACCTATAAGGCACTCGGCTTTGGTGCGGTTGAAACGCAGGCAGGTATGGATTTTAATTACAGACTTGAGTATATTTATGATGAAATCTTTAATGTGCTTAATCGTTGCCGCCCCGATGCGCTTGCAATAGAAAAACTGTATTTTCAAAACAATCAGAAAACGGCAATTATGGTTGCGGAGGCAAGAGGAGTTATTCTGCTTGCCGCACAAAAACTGAAAATACCGATTTACGAATACACGCCGTTGCAGGTAAAAACTGCCGTTACAGGTTACGGCAAGGCAAAAAAGCCGCAGGTTATGGAAATGACACGCAAACTTTTGCATTTGTCGGAAGTGCCGAAACCCGATGATACGGCGGATGCACTTGCGATAGCTATTTGCCACGCTCAGGCGGCAGGTTCGGCACTTAGAAGAACGATGTTTGAAAGGAGAATAGGGGAATGATTTATTCGGTAAGAGGAAAACTTATACATACGGAAAATTCTGCGGCAGTAGTTGAGTGCGGCGGAGTAGGTTACCTTTGTCAGACTACAATGAATACCCTAAAAACGCTCAAACTTAATTCCGAGGTAACTCTTTATACCTACCTTAATGTGCGTGAAGATGCAGTCGATTTGTTCGGATTTGCAACTCAAAACGAACTTGCAACCTTTAAAACACTTATAAGCGTAAGCGGAGTCGGTCCTAAAGCGGGACTTTCTATTTTATCCGAGCTTACCGCAGAACAGGTTGCTATGGCAATAGCGACAGATGATATTAAAACAATTACAAGAGCGCAGGGCATCGGCAAAAAAATTGCCCAGCGCATTATACTTGAACTTAAGGACAAGCTTGCAAAATCAGAACAGACTCAATCGGGCAGTGTGCAGATGCCGCAGGCTGCCGGCGGAAATGTTCCGAAGGCAATAGAGGCACTCGGTGTGCTTGGCTATACACCTGCCGATGTTTCGCCTGTTCTTGCAAATTTTGACGCAGGTTTGCCTGTTGAACAGCTTATAGCAATGACATTAAAACAGATGGGAAGAAATTGATAAATGAGTAAACCGGAGTTTTCGGATGAATTTGACTTTGAAAACAGAATACTTGATACATCAGAAATTCCTGAAGACAATATAGAGGGAGATAATCCTTTGCGTCCGAAAACCCTTTCGGAGTATATCGGACAGGAAACCGCAAAGGAAAATCTTAAGGTTTTTATTGAGGCTGCAAAAATCAGAGGAGAGTCGCTTGACCATGTACTTTTATACGGCCCTCCCGGACTCGGTAAAACAACACTTGCGGGAATTATTGCAAACGAACTCGGAGTTTCTTTAAGAATCACCTCCGGTCCTGCAATAGAAAAACCGGGTGACCTTGCCGCTTTACTTACAAACCTCAATCAGGGTGATGTGCTTTTTATAGATGAAATTCATCGTTTGAGCCGTTCGGTAGAGGAAATACTCTATCCGTCAATGGAAGATTTTTCAATAGATATTATTACGGGTAAGGGTCAGATGGCAGCTTCGTATCACTTGCCTTTGCCTAAATTTACGCTTGTAGGCGCTACAACAAGAGCGGGACAGCTTACAGCGCCCTTGCGTGACCGTTTTGGCGTAATTTTAAGACTTGAGTTATACACTCCGCAGGAGCTTGCGCAAATAGTTACACGAAGCGCAGGTATTCTTGACATTCAAATCGAGCCTGACGGCGCACTTGAAATTGCATCTCGCTCAAGAGGTACGCCACGAATTGCAAACAGGCTTTTAAAGCGTGTGCGTGACTTTGCACAGGTTATGTCTGACGGAATTATTACCTGCGATACGGCCCGTCTTGCTCTTGAAAGACTTGAGATAGACGAACTCGGACTTGACAGGAATGACCGACGACTTCTTGAGGCAATACTGAATTTCTATAACGGCGGTCCTGTCGGTGTTGAAACTCTCGCAGCGGCTATCGGTGAGGAAGCGGTAACCATTGAAGATGTTTATGAGCCGTACCTGCTGCAAATCGGTTTTTTAAGCAGAACACCGAGAGGCAGATGTATTACGGCGGCGGCTTGCCGTCACCTCGGATATGATTTTCCGAAAGGTGCTGTAAATGCAATGCCGACACAACCTAATCTTTTTGATAAAAACTCACAAAATTAATAAATACAACTTTAAATACAAAACTTGGAGGAAAAACAATTATGGGAAGACTTTTTGGTACAGACGGCGCAAGAGGCGTGGCTAATACAGAGCTTACAGCCGAGCTTGCAATGAATATAGGCAGAGCAGCCGCAATGGTGCTTGTAAACGATGAAGTTAAGCATCCGACAATTCTTATCGGTAAAGACACAAGACTTTCGGGCGATATGCTTGAGGGTGCGCTTATTGCAGGTCTTTGCTCGGTAGGTGCAAATGTTAAACTTTTAGGTGTAGTTCCGACTCCGGCAGTTGCTTATCTTGTAAAGAAATATAATGCAGATGCAGGTGTAATGATTTCTGCATCTCACAACCCGTTTGAATTTAACGGAATCAAAATTTTCAGTTCAGAGGGATACAAACTCCCGGATGACCTCGAAAACAGAATCGAAGAAATTGTACTTGACCATGCAGTTCCGTATGCGACAGCAAATGACGGCGAAATCGGCAGAGTAGATACTCTTGAGTCTGCAGTTGATGATTATATTAATCATGTTGCAGAGGCTGTCGGCGAAGATTTAAGCGGTATGGAAGTTGCTCTTGACTGCTCAAACGGTTCATCTTCAAGAACCGCCGAAAAGCTTTTTACAAAACTCGGCGTTAAGGTTCATATGCTTTTTGACGAGCCTGACGGTATTAATATCAACAAAGACTGCGGTTCAACCCATACAAAGAAATTACAGGAATATGTACGCAAAAATAAGCTTAGTGCAGGTCTTGCTTTTGACGGTGATGCAGACAGATGTCTTGCGGTTGACGAAAACGGTAATCTTGTTGACGGTGACTTCCTCATTGCTATTTGTGCAAACGATATGATGAAGAACGGCAAACTTAAAAAGCATACAGCCGTAGGCACTGTTATGACAAATATGGGCTTTTCAAAATTCTGCGAGGCTAACGGCATTGATTTTGTTTCCACAAAGGTCGGCGACCGTTATGTACTTGAGTCAATGCTCCAGAACGGCTATAATATCGGCGGCGAGCAGAGCGGACATATTATTTTCCTCGACCACTCAACAACAGGTGACGGTGAACTTTCGGGTGCTATGCTGCTTTCAATTATGAAACGCACAGGCGAAAAACTAAGCGACCTTGCAAAGATTATGGAGCGTTATCCGCAGGTACTTATCAATGTTAAGGTAAGCAACGAGGGCAAACTTTCTTTCTATACGGATAAGGAAGTTAAAGCGGAAATTAATCGTGTAACGGAAATTCTTGGCGACACAGGCAGAATTTTAGTTCGTGTATCAGGTACGGAACCACTCGTAAGAGTTATGCTTGAGGGCGAAAATCTTGAGCAGATTCAGACTCTTGCAGAAGAGGCAGCACAGGTAGTAAGGGAAAGATTGGCATAATGCGTTTATCTGAAAATTGGAAGGATTATGAGCTTATTGACGCTTCTGACGGAGAGCGACTTGAGCGTTGGGGCAATATTATTTTAATTCGTCCCGATCCGCAGATTATCTGGTCAACAGAAAAGGAAAATCCGCTTTGGTATTCGGCTCACGCACGCTATCACCGCAGCAACAAAGGCGGAGGCAGCTGGGAGCAATACAAAAAAATCCCCGCACAATGGAGTATAAATTACGGCAGTCTTACATTTAACATAAAGCCTATGGGATTTAAACACACGGGTGTTTTTCCCGAGCAGGCTGTGAATTGGGACTTTGCCGCAGAAAAAATAAAAAAAGAGGGCAGACCTCTTAAAATATTAAACCTTTTCGGCTACACCGGCTGTGCAACGCTTGCGTGTATGAAAGCAGGTGCAAGCGTGTGTCATGTAGACGCTTCAAAAGGTATGGTACAGTGGGCAAAAGAAAACGCTGTATCAAGTAATATTGCCGACAAACCCGTAAGATGGCTTGTTGACGATTGTGCAAAATTCGTTCAGCGTGAAATCAGAAGAGGCAACCGATATGACGGTATAATTATGGATCCGCCGTCATACGGAAGAGGTCCGGGCGGTGAAGTTTGGAAACTTGAGGAACAGCTCTATCCGTTGGTTGAACTTTGCAGACAGGTTATGTCAGATGACCCTGCTTTCTTTATTCTTAATTCCTACACAACAGGTCTTTCGCCTGCGGTTATGGAGTATTTGCTCGGCGTTTTGCTGAAAACAAAATTCGGCGGTAAGGTTTCAAGCAGTGAAATCGGATTGCCTGTAACTGACACAGGACTTGTTCTGCCGTGCGGCTCAACAGCTATCTGGGAGAAGTAATTAATGAAGTTTATCTCTATTCAAAATATATTTTTTTCTTATATGTCCGAAGACGAGGGTCAGCCTATAGTAAATGCAGTTGACGGTGTGTCTTTGGAAATAGAAAAGGGCGAGTTTGTAGCCTTGCTTGGTCATAACGGATGCGGAAAATCAACTGTCGCCAAACATCTGAATGCAATGCTTGTTCCCGACAAAGGAAAAGTATTTGTTGACGGCGACGATACGGCAGATGAAGAAAAAACTCTTGATATTCGTAAAAAGGTAGGTCTTGTACTGCAAAATCCCGACAATCAGCTTGTAGCAAGCGTTGTTGAAGAAGATGTTGCGTTTGGTCCGGAAAACCTCGGAGTTGAACCGTCTGAAATAAGGCGTAGGGTTGATGACGCACTGAAAGCCGTTGATATGTACGATTTCAGAAAAGACGCACCTTACAAACTTTCGGGCGGTCAGAAACAAAGAGTTGCTATTGCGGGCATACTTGCAATGCAGCCTGACTGCATCGTACTTGACGAACCTACCGCAATGCTTGACCCGAACGGCAGAGAAGAGGTTATGTCAACCCTTTTAAAATTGAATAAAGAAAAAGGTATTACCGTTGTGCTTATTACACATTATATGGATGAGGCGGTACTTGCCGACAGAGTAATTGTAATGGACAGCGGTAAGGTGCTCACAGAGGGAACACCCGACAATGTTTTTTCACAGGTTGAACTTTTGAAAAAGCACAGACTTGATGTTCCGCAGGCAACAGAGCTTGTCTACCGACTTATCGGTTGCGGTGCGAAGATTGACAAAATGCCGCTTGACAGTGACGAATGCGTCGATTTGCTTATGGAGGTGTTGAAATGAGTATCCTTGAACTAAAGAATATTTGCTACACCTACGGAGTAGGAACACCTTTTGAAAAAAAAGCGGTTAATGATGTCAGTTTTTCCGTAAATAAGGGAGAACTTATCGGAATTATCGGTCATACCGGTTCGGGTAAGTCAACGCTTGTGCAAATGCTTAACGGACTTATGAAACCGACAAGCGGTCAGGTTTTGCTTGACGGAGTTGATATATGGGACAAGCCAAAGGAAATTCGTAAAATACGCTTTAAAGTGGGTATGGTTTTTCAGTATCCCGAATATCAGCTTTTTGAAGAAACCGTATACAAAGATATTTCTTTCGGCCCTTTCAACAAAGGACTTTCACAAGAAGAAATTGACAAAGAGGTTCGCAGAGCCGCAAAATTTACGGGCATAAAGGACGAACTTTTGTATAAATCACCTTTTGATTTGTCGGGCGGAGAAAAGCGCAGAGCGGCTATTGCCGGTGTAATAGCAATGGATCCTGATGTACTCGTGCTTGACGAACCGACGGCAGGACTTGACCCGATGGGCAGAGATGTACTTTTAAGTCAGATAGTACGCTATCACAAAGAAAGACAGAACACGGTTCTGCTTGTTTCTCACAGTATGGAGGACATTGCCCGTGTGGCAGACAGAATTGTGGTTATGAATAAATCAAAGCTCGTTATGTTTGACGAAACTCAAAAGGTTTTTGCGAGAGGTGACGAGCTTGAAAAAATAGGTCTGCGTATTCCGCAGATAACAAAAATAATGTCACAGCTCAGAAAAAGGGGAGTAGATGTGCCAGAGGGCATACTGACTGTTGATTCAGCGGTTGATTACCTTCTTCCTTTTATAAAAAAGGAGGCAAGGTAATGGTAAGAGATGTAGCTTTCGGTCAGTATTTCCCCGCAAAGAGCCTTATACACAAACTTGACCCACGAGCAAAAATTATTATGCTTATTGCTTTTCTGGCGCTTGTGTTCTGCACATTTAACTATGCGGCTCTTGCCGTTGTGGCAGTATGTACAGCCGCTATAGTTCTTATGAGCGGAGTGCCTGTAAAGTTTTATTTTAAAAGTTTAAAAATTATTATTTTCATAGTAATAGTAACTTCAATATTAAATCTGTTTTACGGTACGGGAGATCCGATATGGCAGTGGGGAATAATTAAAATTACGGTCAACGGAATTAACCGTTCCGTGTTTGTAACGGTTAGAATTATTTGTCTTATTCTTGCAAGCTCTGCTCTTACTTTTACAACATCTCCGACAGAGCTTACGGACGCAATCGAAAGATTGATGAAGCCTTTAAATAAAGTACATTTTCCTGTACACGAAATTGCTATGATGATGTCGCTTGCACTGCGATTTGTGCCTACTTTGCTTGAAGAAACCGATAAAATTATGCAGGCACAGAAAGCAAGAGGAGCAGACCTTGAGGGCGGTAATGTCATTGCACGAATAAAAGCATTGATTCCTATTCTTGTTCCGTTGTTTGTTTCATCGTTCAGAAGAGCGTATGACCTTGCAACAGCTATGGAATGTCGTTGCTATCACGGCGGCGAGGGCAGAACAAGAATGAAGAGTATTCATATGGCAAAACGAGATGTTATCGGTTTGATAACAGTTGGACTTGTAATTTGCGGAGTGGTTATATGCAACATATTGATTCCGGCAGCACTTTAAGGAATTTTAAACTTACAATTTCATATGACGGCAGGCAGTTCCACGGTTGGCAGATTCAGAACAACGCAATGACTGTGCAGGAGGCTTTTCAGACTGCATTGTCTAAAATTATCGGTGATGATTTTGATTTAAAAGGGTGCAGCCGTACGGACAGCGGAGTTCACGCAAATATGTACTGTATAAGCCTTAAAACTTCACATCCGATTGCCGATGTAAGGTTAAAAGCGGCATTAAACCGATGGTTGCCGCTTAGTATTGCGGTGCTTGACTGTGAAGAGGCAGACATTGATTTTCACGCAAGATACAGTTGCACAAGCAAGGAATATATTTATAAAATATGGAACACCGAAGTGCGAAATCCGTTTCTTGACGGTTATGCTCTTCATTACAGATATAAGCTTGACGAAGATATGCTTAACAGTGCGGCTCAGGCTTATGTGGGTACTCACGATTTTACTTCTTTTTGCACTCTCGACAGCAGAGAAAAAGGAGATATGACACGAACAGTAAAAGCTTTTTCGGTTACAAGGGAGGGTAATCTTGTAACTATGAAAGTAGAGGCTGACGGATTCCTTTATAATATGGTAAGAATTATGGTCGGTACTCTTTTAAGAATTCAGCAGGGAAAGATACCTGTTGACGGAATTGCGGGTATAATCGAAAAAAAAGACAGAAAATTTGCAGGCCCTACAGCACAGCCCTGTGGTCTGTATCTTAACAGGGTTAATTACGATTAAGGGGTTATTTACCTGAAGGAGTGAACAGAAATGTTTTCCGGTAAATTTGAGAAATCTAAAGATAATTCAAAAACAAAATCAAAACCAAAGTCAAAAGGCCATCGCTTTGCCGAAACAAAAGCAAAAAAGACTGACCGTGATGTTATAAGTTACGAAGATGTACCGCTTGAGGACTATGAACTTGAAAAAACAGAAATGTCGCCTGCGGCAGTCAAGAAAATAATTATTTCCGTATGTGTGGTACTTGCGGCAGGACTTGTAGTATTTGCTTTTGCCAACAGAGACAGACTTTCGCCCGAAAGTATTGCAAACTGGTGGACATACGATGTACTCGGCAATGCGGGTAACGGATATCCCGTATCTATTACGGGAACAGAGGTTAATACAAATAACTTTGTGCTTTCTGACGGACACATAGCTTATGCATCTGATACTTCCTTTGTCACTTTAAATTCATCGGGAAGTGATATATTCAGTACACAGCTTAAGTATTCAAAGCCGATTCTCGTAAGCAACAAAAATATGTTCCTTACATATGACCTCGGCGGCAAAGGATACGAAGTAAACTCGCTTGATAAGCAGCTTTTTGCATCAAATACGGATGATGATATTTACACTGCCGATATTGCATCTAACGGTGTATATGCAATTGTTACCGAGGGCAACGGTTATCTTTCTACACTTTTGGCTTTTAATAAAGATAATAACAGAATTTTCAAATATTCTTTTTCGGAATATTATATTACTTCGGTTACATTAAACAGTAACGGTACAGGCTGTGCCGCAACGGGTATAACTACTGAAAACGGTAAAGTCATTTCCGCAGTATATATGCTCGATTTTTCAAAGCAAGAGCCTGAACAGGTTATAAAAATTGACGGCGATGTAATTATCGCATCAAAATATTTGACCGACAACAGAGTTGCACTTGTGGGCAATACAGCGTCTTATGTTGTAAAAAAAGGCGATGAGAATTTTGTAACAAATTCTTATGAGTCAATGACACTTTCAAATTATTATTTTAATATGGATACATTGACATATGCGGTTGCACTCTCAAGAAGCGGCGACGGCAGAAGTTGCTCGGTTTATACATATGATTCAAACGGCTCTCAAAAATCTAAAATCGATACAGACAGCAAAGCTGACGCCATTTCGGTTTACAAGGACAAAATCGCTTTGCTTGACGGAAATACCGCAAATGTTTACAATACAAAGGGCGATAAAGTATTCGCAACTGAAACGGGCGCAGGTTCTAAAAATATAATTCTTTCTTCCGATACTACAGCTTATGTGCTGAGTGTAAATCAGATAAGATTTATTGAACTTAACAATAATCAGAAAGCAACCGAGAAAGTTGCGACTGATGATAAAGCCTAAAGAGGGGAATTTATGATACTTGACATAATTTTTCTTGCTGTTATAATTATCTTTATTATCAGCGGAGCAATCAGAGGCTTTGCAAGAGCAATTATGAATATAGCTGCGGTTGTAGCATCGGCTATACTCTCAAATTTGCTTTCGGGTGTAATATCTGACTGGATTTTTAATTCTTTCGTCAGAAATGATTTAATAGCAAACCTCAACAATGCGGTAACAAATACAGAAATTTCCGTAAACAGTGCACTCGGCGATTTGCCGGGATGGGTGTCTTCTGTAGTTTCTTTTTTCTGCAACCTGTTTAATTTTGATGAACAAAGACTTGTAGATTGCTTTGTGGGAACGGCATCAACAGCTAAACTTACAGCCGTTCAGGTTACCGATAATTTTGTAAAACCGATTGTAACGGGTATATTCTCATTTTTTATTGCAATAATATTATTTATACTTTTGATAATTATTTTTAAATTGATTATTAAACTTGTAAATAAATTATTTGAATTACCTGTAATAAGTCCGATTAACAGAGTGCTCGGCGGTGTTTTCGGTGCTGCCGAGGGTATAGTTGTTGCTTTAATATGCCTTGCAGTGCTTGCGGTAATAATGGACTTTACAAATTCAACCGCTGTGCTCAATGAGGGAATAAGCGGAGTTGCTTTTTCAATTTTCAAACGCTGAATATAATAAAGGGGAATGAAAATGGACAACGAAAATAAAAAGATAATTAAGCAAAAATCAGATTTATGGACAGTACCGAACATACTTACATATTTGAGATTTGCACTTGTCGTACCGTTTGTTATTTTGTTTTTAAATGAAAAATATTTGGAGTCAGCAATATGTATTGGTTTGTCGGGGATTTCAGATTGTCTTGACGGATTTTTTGCAAGAAAATTAAATCAGGTAACTCAACTCGGAAAGCTGCTTGATCCTATTGCGGATAAAATTACTTTAATTTCGGTTATGTTTTGTATGGCTTTTTATGCGCCTAATGTAATACCGATTCTTGCAGTCATAATAGCAAAAGATGTGACAATGCTGATTGGCGGTGTTTCTCTTTTAAAAAGGAAAATAACTCCTCCTGCCGCCGAATGGTTTGGTAAACTTGCAACAATAGTTTTTTATTTTGCTGTATGTATAATAGTCTTTTTAAAGGCGGTTATTAATTACGAAAATTTGTTAATAGACGATATTTTACTTTCGATTACAGCTGTTGTTATGCTTTACGCTCTTTACAGATATGCTAAGATTTATATGGCACTTATAAAAGAGGACAAGGCAAAAAAGAAAGAAAAAAGCAAACAATAATCTCATTTTACTAAAAAATTTAGAAAAAACGACAAAAAAGAATTGCAAAATTTTCTGTTATGATATATTATATATGGTAATAGATTTAAATAGTGTTTAATTTTAACGATGTTTAAACTTGCGGTATTGTTTATCGCTTAAATAATTTATGTATAAAGGAGCAGACTATGCTTTGTAGCAGATGCGGAAAACGACCTGCTGTCGTTTTTGTTTCAACAAACAATCCACAGGATGAAGCCACAAAGGGTTATTGCCTTACTTGTGCAAAAGAGCTTGGCATAAAGCCTGTTGAGGACTTAATAAATAAGATGGGAATTTCAGATGATGATCTTGAAAATGTGCAGGATCAGATGGATTCCCTTATGGAGAATATGGGTGAAAACGGCGACCTTTCTCAACTTATGCAGCAGCTTGGTGCAGACAACCTTGCTGAAAGTATGGGCGAGTTAGGCGAAGACGGAGGCAGTGAGGACGATGATTTCTCACACGGCGCACCGACATTCCCGGCTTTCTTCAATAATATTTTCGGTGCTAAAAACGGTGAAAACAATACCGACGGTTCCGCTAAGAGCGGCGGCAAAAAGAAAGAGAAAAAAGATAAAAACAGAAAACACCTCAACCTTTATTGTGAGGATCTTACCAGAAAGGCAAGAGAGGGCAAAATTGACAATATTGTCGGCAGAGATAAAGAAATTGAGCGTGTTATTCAGATTCTTTCACGCCGTACAAAGAATAACCCTTGTCTTATCGGTGAGCCGGGTGTAGGTAAAACAGCGATTGCAGAGGGGCTTGCTTTAAGAATTGCAGACGGCAATGTTCCGCAGCGCCTTAAGAATAAAGAAATTCATCTTCTTGACCTTGCTTCACTCGTTGCGGGAACACAGTTCAGAGGACAGTTTGAAAGCCGTATTAAAGGACTTGTTGCCGAAGTTAAGGAAAACGGAAATATTATTCTTTTCATTGATGAAGTACATACACTTGTCGGTACAGGTGATAATGAGGGAACAATGAATGCTGCCAATATTCTTAAACCCGCACTTTCAAGAGGCGAGGTTCAGGTTATCGGCGCAACCACATTTAACGAATACAGAAAATATATTGAAAAAGACTCTGCGCTTGAGAGGCGTTTCCAGCCTGTAAAGGTAGGCGAACCTACTATTGCGCAGACTGTTGACATTATTGCAGGCGTAAAAGGATATTATGAACAGCATCACCATGTTACTGTTGATAATGAAATTGTACGCAAGACTGTTGTGCTTTCAGAGAGATACATTACAGACAGATTCTTACCTGATAAAGCAATCGACCTTCTTGACGAAAGCTGTGCGTGTGCCGCTCTCCGTAATAAAAATATGGAAAAACACGACAAACTTATTGACGAACAGCAAAAACTTAATTTGCAGAAAGAGGCAATCTCCACTGCTGATGAAATCGACTACGAAAAACTTGCAAATGTAAATACCGCTCTTGCAAGAGTTGATTCTGAACTTTCAAAAATTGACCCTGAAACCCTTGTTTCTAAGGTTACAGAAGAAGATATTGCTACAGTAATCGAATTATGGACAGGTATCCCTGCATCAAGAATCAGAGAAAACGAACTTGCTAAACTTGCAGGTATTGAAGATGCTCTTAAAAAGAAAATTATCGGTCAGGACGAGGCGGTGGAAGTTCTCGCATCTGCAATTAAACGCAGCAGAGTGCAGATTTCTCCAAGACGCAGACCTGCATCGTTTATTTTCGTAGGTCCTACAGGCGTCGGTAAAACCGAACTTGTAAAGGTACTCAGTCAGGAACTTTTCGATACTCCTGAAACTCTCATACGACTTGATATGTCGGAATTTATGGAGAAACACTCCGTGTCTAAGATTATCGGTTCACCTCCGGGATATGTAGGTTATGACGAGGCAGGACAGGTTACGGAAAAAGTAAGACGCAGACCGTACTCCGTACTTCTTTTCGATGAAATCGAAAAAGCACATCCTGATGTACTCAACATTCTTCTTCAGATTCTCGATGAAGGTAAAGTTACAGACGCGCACGGCAGAGCAGTAAACTTTGAGAATACTGTAATTGTAATGACTTCTAATGCAGGTTCGGCAAATAAAGAGAATGCTCTCGGCTTCGGTAAGTCATCGGAAGAGGCATCTAAAGAAAAGGTAATGAAGGCTCTTTCAGAGTTTCTTCGCCCAGAGTTTATTGCCCGTGTTGATGAAATCATTGTATTTAACAGCCTTAAGGAAGATGATTTTGTAAAGATAGCCAACCTTATGCTTTCAGAGTATGTTCCTACAATGGAAGAAAAGCACATCAAGTTTAGCTTTGATGAAAAGGCTTGCGAGTACCTTGCAAAAAAATCTTGCAACGGCAGCAGTGGTGCAAGAGATCTTAGAAATACTATCAGAAGAGAAGTAGAAGAAAAGATTGCCAATGCAATGATAGAGGCAGGCTCGGCATCGCTTTCAGCAATTAATATTACATCTGACGGCGAAAGCATTAAACTTGAGTCGGTTTAATAAATTTATTTATAGTTAATAATTAAAGGAGCTGTAAAAAACAGCCTAAATAAAAAAACGACTGCATTTCTACCTTTCGGTTATAATGCAGTCGTTTTTTATTTGATCTTATTTGCTAAGAAAATCAGAATTTAATTTTTTCTGCAATGTACTCGTTAAGTTTGTCGATAGCAACTCTTTCTTGAGCCATTGTGTCACGATCACGGACTGTTACGCAGCCGTCATCAACTGATTCAAAGTCATATGTGATGCAGAACGGTGTACCGATTTCGTCCTGTCTTCTGTAACGCTTACCGATTGAACCTGCATCATCGTAATCAACCATAAAGTCTTTGGCAAGCATATCATAAACTTCCTGTGCTTTATCGTTGAGCTTTTTAGAAAGAGGAAGAACAGTTGCCTTGAACGGTGCAAGTGCAGGGTGGAGGTGGAGAACAACTCTTGTGTCTTTCTCGTCGATAACTTCTTCGTCGTAAGCCTCAACCACAATTGCAAGGAACAGACGCTCAACACCGAGTGACGGTTCAATTACATATGGAATGTACTTTTCATTTGTCTGTGGGTCAAAGTATTCAAGTGACTTGCCGCTTGTGTTCATATGCTGTGTAAGGTCATAGTCGGTTCTGTCAGCAACGCCCCAAAGTTCGCCCCAACCGAATGGGAAGAGGTATTCAAAGTCTGTAGTAGCTTTTGAATAGAAGCAAAGCTCTTCTTTTGCATGGTCACGAAGTCTTAAGTTTTCGGCTTTCATACCAAGTGAGTAGAGCCAGTCACGGCAGAAACCTCTCCAGTATTCAAACCACTCAAGGTCTGTACCTGGCTTGCAGAAGAACTCAAGTTCCATCTGCTCAAATTCACGAACACGGAAAATAAAGTTGCCCGGTGTAATCTCGTTTCTGAAAGACTTACCGATCTGCGCAACGCCGAAAGGTACTTTCTTACGGCTTGTTCTCTGAATGTTTGCAAAGTTTACGAAAATACCCTGTGCAGTTTCCGGACGAAGATAAATTTCGTTTTTGCTGTCCTCTGTAACACCCTGGAATGTTTTAAACATAAGGTTGAACTGACGAATATCTGTAAAGTTGTGCTTACCGCACTGTGGGCAAGGAATTTGCTTTTCTTTAATATATTCAGTCATTTTCTCGTTTGACCAGCCGCTTACATTTGTACCGTCAAAATCTTCGATAAGGTTGTCTGCACGGTGACGGGTTTTACATTCCTTACAATCCATAAGCGGGTCAGAGAAACCGCCGAGGTGACCCGAAGCTACCCATGTCTGCGGATTCATAAGAATTGCAGAGTCAAGCCCTACATTATACTTGTTTTCCTGAACAAACTTTTTAAGCCAAGCCTGCTTGATATTATTCTTGAGAGCCATACCGAGTGGGCCGTAGTCCCATGTGTTTGCAAGTCCGCCGTATATTTCCGAACCCGGATATACAAAGCCTCTGCCTTTACAAAGAGCAACAATTTTGTCCATAGTCTTTTTTGAATTGTCCATATCTGTAACCTCATTTCAAATATTTACAAAATCATATATATAAAATTATACTATTAAATAATACTACAAACTGCCGCTTATGTCAATTAAAATGTGGTAATATACTTTTATTTAGTTGTTAAAATAGTTGTTAAAATTTTGATAAAAAATTTATTAATTTATATAAAATGCCTTGCATTTCTTTAAAAAATAGTGTATAATAATTATACTCACAAATTTGAGTAAATAAAAGGAGGATTTTCCAATGAGAAAAACAAATAAGGTTCTCAGTCTTACAGTTGCAGGACTTATGGCATTTTCTACATCTGCCGTAACCGCTTTTTCAGTATCAGCAGCTGAAGATGTAACCGAAACAAAAATTTATTTTGAAGTTCCAACCGAGATTTGGGCAGACGCTTTAGTAAAAACAGATGTAAGTGCACTTAAGGTTTACGCTCATACATATGCAGTTGCCGGAGACCCTGATTATAAGGAAACGTCATGGCAGACAAAGGGTGAGGTTTGTAAATATGTCAGTGGCAACATCTATTCGTACGATATTGATGCAAAATATAAAAGAACGCTTAAAGATGGTGCGGATTATGTAGCTATTTTCTCAATTGTAGGCGACAAGAGCTATCAGACATGTAATGTAACCATGGGCAAGTCATGCTACGGCGATACAATCGTTGTTACAGGCGAAACATACGAAAACTCTCAAGACTCACAGAAAAAGGACTATAGATCAGTTTGGAAGAGCGAAGCTAATGCCGCTGTTTACGGTCCTAAGCTCGAAATCACATCAACAGGTCGTGTAGTAGGCGAGAGCATTCCTACAAGTATCACAGCTGAAGAAATGGTAGCTCAGTTCCTCCATGAATATGGTGTAAAGAATGCTTCTATCCTTACTCCTGAAAAGGTACAGGAAACTTGTGCAAACAAGTTCATCAATGCAGCTCCTAAGGATGTTTACGATTTATATGTATCTAAGTATGCCGATGAGCTTGCTGCTCCTGAAACATATCCTAACACAGCATCTGCTGAAAAAATTGCTGAATACCTCGGCGTTACACCTGAAGCTGAATCTACATATGTAGTAGCAGGTTCAGAAGAGATTTGCGGTGTTTTATGGAAGGGCAGTCCTGAAGAGGCACCTGAAAATGTAATGACAAAGAATGCTGACGGTACATATACAAAGGTATTTAGCGGAGTTGCTCCTGCTGAAAAGCTCCAGGTTAAAGTTGCTGAGAATACAGCTAACGGCGAGCAGAACTGGATTGGCGATGCTACAGGCAATAATATAACATTTGATGTAACAGATACATGTGATGTTACTGTTACATACAACCCATCAACAAGCGAAATTACAGTAACAGGTGATGCAGTAAAGCTTGTTACAGATATTGAAATCACAAGCATGCATGCTGTTGGTAACGGTGATCCTGATGATGAATCATGGTTAAACGGCATAGCTTGGGATCCAACAGCTAATGAGATGGAGCAGGTTGCAGATAAGGTTTATGAGATTACATATCACAATGTACCTGAGTTTGACAACTACCAGGTTAAGTTCGCAGCTAACGGCAAGTGGGCTGACAGCTGGGGCAGTGCAGAAGAGGGCTTCACACCTGAATCCGGCGTTGCATTTGACGCTGTATACAACGGTCAGAACCTCACTGTAAATGTACCATATGCGCTTGCTGATGTAACACTCAGAATTGACCTTTCAAACTTCAACTATGCTACAAAGACAGGTGCAGTTGCAACTGTTACTGTTACAGATGCTGTACCTAAGACATATATTGGCGATGTAAACGGCGACGGCAAGATTGATGCTAACGACGTCACAACTCTCCAGATGTTTATTGCTAAATATGCTGATGTAACTGTTAATGAGGCAGTTGCTGATGTTGACGGCAATGGCAAAATCAATGTTCTTGATGTAACTGCTATCCAGAAGTATGTTGCAGGCGGTTTTGACGGAACAGGCAATGCAGGCAAGGTTCTTGAGAATATTGCTTAATCTGCTGATTAAATAAAATAATTTATTAAATTTCAGGCGATGGCTCATGCTGTCGCCTGTTTTTTATAAAAAAATAATACATTTAAAATAATCTCTTGATTTAAAGTTGACTTTAAGTTGTAATATAATATTGTAAAAATAAAGTATATTATATCTATCATATTGGTGGTACTTATGTCAAAGCTTTTAACTGTATATTATTCGCAAATTGTAAAATGAAGATGAAAGAATATCCATAGAAACGATTTCGTTGTAGAATTAAGTTACCACACAAAAATCCGAAAGGAATCGTCACTATGGATACACTTAATTTTACACCAACACAAGAAAGGTCACCATTTAATAAGAGAAGAACGATACTATATATCAATCAGGCTTAATATAGACCACCGGTCGGTTTACAAAATAGCAAAAGAACTTCATAGTCCATACAATACAATCAAACAAGAGGTACAGTGCAGAACGGAGTATTTGTATGCAGGAACGGATTTTATGTGTGACGGCGGAGCAACCGCAAGTTATTACTACGGCCCTTTAAAACCGAATAATTGATAAAAACACAGCTGTCAAAAAGATAGCTGCGTTTTTTATATTTTACTTGATTTTATCGGCATTTTAGGCTATACTTTTATTAAATGAAAAAAGACAGGGTGATATTTTTGGCTGATAAGAATAAATCTGTTCAGAACGAATTTAACGAAGACGGCGCTTTGATTGCTTTGACAGACGAAAACGGCAAAGAAGTTGTTTTTGAAATTCTCGGCGTTGTTGATTATGACAATGATGAATTTGCTGTTTTGATTGAGAACAGCGCAAATGCTGATGAGGTTGTTATTTTCAAGATTCAATCTCTTGATGATGAAAACGAAGAATTTGTAAGCATTGAGGACGAAGAGCTTTTGAATAAGGTTTTTGAGCTTTTTAAAGCTCAGTATGACGGCTATATGAAATTTGAATAATGCCAATTGTTAAACGGATTTTTAATAATTGAAAATGTATTGATTCTGACTTGCCAAAAGCCGATTTTTATCTGACTGTTGGCAAGTTTTTTGTATGGAGGCCATTGTGGATTTATTAAAGGACAGTGTAAAAAATTTATATTTCAGGTATCTTTTTCCGTCAATGGGCAGTGCTGTAGTAGCGTCTGTATATTTGATGACTGACGCTGTTGTAATAGGTAAAGGTATCGGCGATAACGCACTTGCGGCGCTCAATATGACAACCCCGATAATCAGCTTTATGCTGTCAATCGGTATATTGTTTGGTATTGGCGGCTCGGTGTTATTCAGTGTACATAAGGGTACGGGTGATGACGAAAAAGCAAATAAATGCTTTACCACAGCTTTGCTCGGTGTTTTGACGGCTGCGATAATTATTTGCGTGTTATTTAATATTTTTGACAAGCAAATACTTTCGCTTATGGGTGCAAAAGACGAACTTTTTGATTTGGCTTTTGATTATGTACGGTTTTATTACTATTTTGCAATTCCGAGTGTGTTGGTTAATTTTTGTTCCGCTTTTGTACGAAGTGATAAAGACCCTAACCGTGCCATGATTGCTGTCACAGCCGGCGGAATTGTCAATGTAGTGTTCGACATTGTTCTTGTTTATCCTGCGCAGATGGGAATGGCAGGTGCGGCTATTGCGTCGGTATCGGGTATTACGGTGCAGTTGTTGGTTTGTCTTACTCATTTTCTTTCAATGAAAAATACAATCAGAATATCTAAACCGATTAAGGTATTAAAAAATACTTTTCAAATTCTAAAAGGCGGTTTGTCAGGATTTATTACCGAACTTTCAAATGCGATTATTATATTTGTATTTAATTTACAATTGTTAAATTATTGCTCAAATGCGGAGCTTGCCGTGTATGGTGTTCTTGCAAACTGTGCAATACTTTTCAATGCTTTGTTTGTGGGTGTAGGTCAGGCTGTACAGCCTGTTTCGGCATTCAACTTTGGTGCAGGGCAGAACGGCAGAATAGCAAAATTGCGTAAATATGCCTACTCAACAGTGCTTATAATGGGCGTTGTTTTTGCATTATCGGGAATACTTTTCCCTGAATTTGTTGCATCGTGCTTTATCGACCTTACAGATGCAACACGAGAGGTAACTAAAACCGCTATGCCGATTTACTTTATTGCGTTCTTTGCAATGGGTGTAAATGTGCTTTCAACCTACTATTTCCAGTCATTGATGAAAGGCGGTTATTCGCTTGCGGTGTCAATGCTTAGAAATATTATTATAAGTTCGGTTTTGCTTATTACATTGCCTATGCTTTTCGGCGGTTTTGCAATATGGTTTGCAATTCCGATTACCGAGGCAGTTGTTGCGGTTATAAGTTTTATATTACTAATTACGAACAATAAACAAATGAAATCAAAAGTATAATGGAGAAAATATGGACTATTCAAAAGTATTATCACAACAGTTTCAAATTAAAGAAGAGTATGCAAAGAACATAATTTCTTTGCTTGATGACGGCAATACAATTCCGTTTATTGCCCGCTATCGTAAAGAAATGCACGGCTCAATGGACGACCAGCTTATTCGTGAATTCAGCGAAAAACTTGAGTATCTGCGTTCTCTTGATAAAAGGAGAGAGGAAATTCGCACCCTTATTGACGGTCAGGAAAAACTTACCGACGAAATAAGTCTTGCGCTTGACAAGGCTGAAACTCTAAGCGAGCTTGAAGATATTTACAGACCTTATCGACCAAAGAGAAAGACAAGAGCCTCTGTGGCTAAGGAAAAAGGACTTGAGCCGCTTGCCGAAATTATCCTTAAGCAGGAGAGCAAATGTGACCCTGTTGCTGTGGCAGAGGAGTATGTTGATGAGGAAAAAGGCGTTGCAAATGTTGAAGACGCATTGCAAGGCGCAATGGATATTATTGCGGAAACGGTTTCGGATAATGCGGAAATCAGAAAGCGCATAAGAAACCTTGCGAATGTGAACGGTGTAATTTCTTCCGTTGCCGTAGATGCAGAAAAGGACAGCGTTTACAGACAGTATTACGACTACAAAGAGCCTGTTAAAAAGATTGCCGACCACCGTTTGCTTGCTGTAAACAGGGGCGAGAAAGAGGGCTTTTTAAAAGTCAGCGTTGAAATGGATACCGAAAGACCGCTTAATTCCATTGCAAAGGTTATGATTACCAATCCTGCCTGTGCGTGTGCAGACATTGTAAAAACCGCTTGCGAGGATGCATACACAAGACTTATTTTCCCGTCTATTGAGCGAGAAATCAGAAATGATTTAACGGAAAATGCCTGCGAAAATTCAATGAAAGTTTTTGGTGTAAATCTTCGTCAATTGCTTATGCAGCCGCCTGTTAAGGGCAAAACTGTACTCGGACTTGACCCGGGCTACCGTACAGGCTGTAAAGTAGCGGTTGTTGACGGCACGGGAAAGGTACTCGACACAGCGGTAATTTATCCTACACATTCAGAGGCAAAGGTCAAAGAATCAAAGCAAAAACTTTTGCAGCTTATTAAAAAGCACAATGTAGATATTATTTCAATCGGCAACGGCACAGCAAGTAAGGAAACCGAAATGTTTGCGGCAGATGCAATCAAAGAGGCTGACCACCCCGTTTATTATATGGTAGTCAGCGAGGCAGGCGCTTCGGTTTATTCGGCATCAAAACTTGCGGCAAAGGAATTACCGCAGCTTGACCTTACACTCAGAAGTGCGGTTTCCATTGCAAGAAGATTACAAGACCCGCTTGCAGAGCTTGTAAAAATTGAACCAAAGGCAATCGGAGTCGGACAGTATCAGCACGATATGCCGCAGAAAAGACTTGGCGAAACACTTGACGGTGTGGTTGAGGGTTGCGTAAACTCTGTAGGCGCCGACCTTAACACAGCATCTCCTACACTGCTTTCAAGAATTTCAGGTCTTAACAGTACGGTTTGCAATAATATTGTTGCTTATCGTGAGGAAAACGGTGCGTTTACTTCTCGTGCCGAATTAAAGAAAGTTCCAAAGCTCGGACCAAAGGCTTTTGAGCAGTGCGCAGGCTTTTTAAGAGTACCTGAAAGCAAAAATCCACTCGATAACACAGGTGTTCACCCTGAAAGTTATAAGAGTGCGAAAGAGTTGCTTGCACTTCTTGATTATTCGGATAAAGAAATTAAAGAGGGTAAATTTACCGATTTGGCAAACAGAGTTGCGGCAAAGGGAACAAAAAGCCTTGCCGATACACTTAAAATCGGTTTGCCTACTCTTGACGATATTGTAAAGGAGCTTTCAAAGCCAGGCAGAGATCCCCGTGACGAACTGCCTGCACCAATGCTCCGTTCCGACATTCTCGACATCAAAGACTTAAAGCCTGATATGGTGCTCAAAGGAACTGTCAGAAATGTAATTGACTTCGGTGCATTTATCGACATTGATGTTCATCAGGACGGACTTGTTCATATCTCGCAGATTTGCGATAAGTACATTAAGCACCCGTCGGAGGTTCTCAAGGTTGGCGATGTGGTAGATGTAAAAATCATAAGCGTTGACCCCGAAAAGAACAGAATCAGCCTTACAATGCGCTTCTAAGCATAACAAATAAGCCACTTTATCATATGATAAGGTGGCTTTAATAATTTGCAAACGGCTGTCAAAATAAGTGACAGCCGTTTAAGTTTTGTTATTTAGTTGTTTTGCGTAAGGTAGGTTTGCAGTGCTGTAACATCATTAACAGTCAGCTTACCGTCATTGTTCATATCAATACTGTCAAACAATTGCTTGTTTGTTTCGTCAATAAGCGGTGAACCGTCAGTATTCTTGTTGCCGGCAATATGCATTTGCAGATATGTAACATCTTTAATATTTACGGTACCGTCTTGGTTAGCGTCACCTGTGAGAATTTGCTCGCCCAACGAAATAAATTCAAAACCGTTTTCTTTTGCATATGTTTCGGCGGAAGTGTTTTTGTAGCCGTAGATTTTGAAATCTTGTATTGAATTCTCTTCGCCGTATTCATAATCTTCTTCATCAAAAATGTTTCCTTGGTAGCCGAATGCATTTTTACCAATTTCTTTAACTTTTGCAGGTATAGCAACCGTATTTAATTTAGGACAATTATAAAAAGCTCTGTTATTAATGTTAACTTCTTTATTAGGTATAGTTACTTCCTGCAAATTTTGACAATCATTAAAAGCGTATTCTCCTATACTTTCAAGACTTGCAGGCAATTCGATTTTCTGAATTATTGTTGATTGAAAAGCACCTTTACCTATTGATGTTACATTATTTGAAATATTAATGTCTGAAAGATTATAACACGCAGAAAAAGCGTAATCTCCGATATGTTTTATATGATTGTCTATGGATACACTTTTTAGTTGCATACAACGGTAAAAAGTACCTTCTTCAATAGTTGTTATTCCTTTTGGAATATGTATTGTTTCGATACCGGATAAATCAAATGCATATTTACCGATATATTCAACACTTTCAGGAATTGATAAGGTTTTTAATGAAGTTTCTGTAAATGCACTTTCATCTATATATTTTAAATTGTTAGGAAGATTTAATTTATTTAATTTACAACCGCTGAATGATACTTTTGCTAATTTTGTTACAGTATTTGGAACCGTATATGTAGTTTCATTTTTGCCACAAGGGTAGCACAGTAACTCTGTTTTGTTTTTATTAAATAATACTCCGTTCTCTGAACTAAAATATTTATTTTCATTAGCGACAGTTATGTTTTTTAAGCTTTCTGAAGAAAAGTTTAAAAATGCGCAGTCGCCTATTATCTCTACACTTGCAGGAATTGATATATTTCCCAAATTATCAATTTCACGAAGAGCACCGTCAGCTAAAAGTCTTGTACCATCTTTTATAGTAAAATTACCATTTATTTCATTATCTGCACCTATTAAACAGTTACCGATATAGTATCCGTAATTTTCTTTTGTACAAGCAGAAAAATCAAAAGCAGATTCGTCGATACTTTTTACACTTGTTGGTATTGAAACATTTTTTAAGTTACTACATAAATAAAACGCATTTTCTTTTATGGTCGTTACACCGTCAGGTATAACAATACTATTTAAATTGCTTGTACCCATAAAAGCAGTAGATTCAATAATTTTAACACCGTCAGGTATTATATAAGATGTAGCGGAGTTTTCTTTTGGATAAGCTAAAAGTACAGTTTTATCTTTACTGAATAAAACTCCGTTTATAGAGGTATAGTTTAAATTGTTTTTGTCAACCTCTATCTTATTAAAGCTTGAAAATTTAAAAGCATTTGGTTTTATATCAGTTATGCTTGCAGGGATATGTAAACATCCCAAGCCTGTTTGTACAAAAGCATTTTTACCAATAGTCGTTACAGTTAAACCGTTAATTTTTGCCGGAATTGTTGCATTTGTTTCATCACCAATATATCTTGAAATGCAGATTGTATTATCATCAAGCACCTTATATTGATAATTGCCACTTGTTAAAGTTGAATTTACCGACACAACAGCCGTATCATTTCCGACTGTTGCCGCACTTACAGGCAAAATGGAAAATGAACTTGACAATATAAGTGCCGACAGCAGAATTGCTGCAAATTTCTTTGTTTTTCTCATTAATTATACCACTCCTTATGGAAAAATGATTACAACAATAGTTTGTTGTTCTTTTATATTTTAGAATTATTTATCTTAAATGTCAATATGACATAATGCACTATTTTATAATTGTAAATATCAAAAAGCGGTATCGAAAAACGATACCGCTGAATTTTATGCTATATTAAATTACTCAATACCAAGTAGCTTTTTAGATGCGTCTACAAGACTGTCTTTAATGCTTTCTGCATCGTTGAAGTCTTTGCCGACTGCTGTGATGTAAGCCTTAATCTTTGGCTCTGTACCGCTCGGACGAATAATTACACCGTTGTCACCCTCAAGACCAAATGAAATTACATTTGAAGTCGGGAGATCAATAGCAGTCTTTTCGCCTGTTACTGTGTCAAGCTCATACTTAAGGAGATAGTCGGAAACCTTAACAACCTTTTTGCCGTCAATTTCAGTAGGAATATTCTCTCTGATTTCAGCCATAATGTTGTTCATTTTTTCCATACCTGCCGCACCGTCAAATTCAAATGCAGATGTATGGTTGAGGTAGTAGCCGTACTCCTCATAAAGTGAGTCAATAACCTGTGCAAGTGACTTGCCATGTTTCTTATAGAAAGCAGCCATTTCACAAACAAGCATTGATGCAACTACTGCGTCCTTATCACGAACATAAGTACCTGCAAGGTAGCCGTAGCTCTCTTCAAAGCCGAATACATATCTGTCCTCTTCGCCTTTCTTTTCAAGGTTGAGGATAACTTCACCGATGTACTTAAAACCTGTAAGAACATTTTTAAGTTCACAGCCGTACTTTTCACAAAGCTTGTTGATAAGTTTTGTTGTAACGATTGTCTTAACCAAAACAGGCTTTTCGGGAAGTGTGCCGTTTGCCTTGCGTGAAGAAAGGATATAGTCTGTAAGCATAATGCCGTCTTCATTACCTGAAATAAGGCGGTAGCTGCCGTCGTAATCTTTAACCGCAATACCTACACGGTCTGCGTCAGGGTCTGTTGCAAGAAGAAGGTCAGGCTGTACTTTTTCGCAAAGTTCAATACCTTTTTGGAGAGCCTCTTTAATTTCAGGGTTCGGGTACGGGCAAGTGGTAAAGTTGCCGTCAGGAAGCTCCTGCTCAGGTACAACTGTAATTTCTTCAACACCGATTTTCTTAAGAACTTTTCTTACAAGTTTGTTGCCTGTACCGTTAAGTGGGGTATAAACTACCTTTAAGCCTGCACCCTCGCAAACGCCCGGGTTTATCTGCTGTTCCATAACTTTTTCAAGGTAGCTGTCATAAACATCATCGGAAACATATTCAATAAGACCGCTCTTAACAGCCTCGTCAAGGTCAGCAATCTTTACATCTTTAAACATATCAAGTTTGCAGATTTCGTCATATACAATACCTGCGGCAACATCTGTCATCTGACAACCGTCTTCGCCGTATGCCTTGTAACCGTTGTACTTAGCAGGGTTGTGGCTTGCTGTAACCATAATACCTGCCTGACATTTGAAGTAACGAACAAGGTATGAAAGTACAGGTGTAGGCTGTAATTCAGATGTGATGTAAACCTTAATGCCGTTGCCTGCAAGAACTCTTGCAGCCTCAAGCATAAAGAGGTCGGCTTTAATTCTGCTGTCGTGAGAAATAGCAACAGAGCCTTTGCCGTACTTCTGAATGATGTAATTTGCAAGTCCCTGTGTAGCCTGACGAACAACATAGATGTTCATTCTGTTAGTACCTGCACCGATTACACCTCTAAGGCCTGCTGTGCCGAATGTGAGTGCTTTGTAGAAACGCTCGTGAATTTCTTCCTCGTTGCCCTTTATGCTCTCAAGCTCGGCAATAAGGTCAGCATCTTCGGTAGCGCTTTCTAACCATTCGTTGTAAAGTTTCATAAAATCCATAAATAACCCCCGAGATATACTTTCACAGCACAAATATTGTGTGTAAAAATGGTATAAATTTATTTATTTTAAAAATTTTCACTATTTAGTATAACATAATTACATAGGAAATTCAAGTAAATTATTTATGCCCGGCGATTTTTGAAGAGGCGGGCATAAATGGTTATATGTTTTTGTAAATTTCTGTTAAATAATTAAAATTTTAATATTAATGTCAATCTTTATCATTAACGATAATCACAGATTTGTTTTTCTTTTAAAAACAAATCTGAAAAAACAACATATTTTTTCCCAACAAAATTCAATGCCTGCGGCTATAATATTGAGTATTGCAGAGCTTAACAGAGCGCTGACAAATACCCAGAGTACCATAAGCGGCATAAACGGAAAACGGGCATAAAAATCAGGCGTATTTATATTAAGAATTTCGTAATAATAAATTGAATCAAAAATAAACGACACAAGGTAAGTGCCGAGCACCAAATCCGAAATTTTCCAAAGTGCAAATTTTGTTTTTACATTAATATTTTCGAGTTTGAGCTTGCTTATTATCAAGAAAATCAGAACGGACATTACATACGGTTCAATACCGTACCAATACACATAATTTGCTGTGGTGAATGTACTGCCGTAGCATCTGTAAAAATTAAATGTGCCAAATCCGAAAATTGCAATTACAAGTGCGATTATAAGAAAAACATTTTTTATTTTCGTGCCGTATTCACGGATATAACAGCCTGTAAAGTAATAGGTGATAGGGTAAATGCCAACCCACCAGCTTGGCATAAGTTTTTGAGTATCGGTATCGGTTGCGGGATTTGCCCACCATTCGTAAGAGTCAAATTTAAAAGCATTAAATAACGACGGCAGAATAGTAATCGCAATCAAAGTAATAAGTAAAATATTTTTTTGCTTTCTGCTGTCAAGATTTTTATAGATAATGTTAAGAAACGGTATAATTAAAAACAGACCTATGTACATTTCTATGTACCAGGAATAATTTGCACCCGAAAAATCAAAAATACCCGTAAAAAATGTAAGCGTAGTCAGTGTGTAACTTCCGTTACAGGATTTATAAATTATGCATGCGATTGCCACAAGAATATAAACTATAATTGTTTTTCGTATTCCTGAGTAATAGCCTTTTTTCAGCGTTTTGTTACACAAAAGAAATCCCGACAGTATCATAAACAGCGGTACGCAAACAGAAAACAGAGTGCGCAGAACCGTTGCAAAATACATCGGAACATTGTCTGCGGTTGTGTTGTAGTAGCCTGTATGGTAAAAAAAGTGAATACTTATTACACAAAGCACAGCAACTATTCGCAGGATGTCCATGGCAGGATTTCGGTTTTGCAGCTTTTCAAGATTCATTGTTACCTCTCATTAAATGCCCTCCGTAAAATTACGAAAGGCATTTTTAAATCATTACATATTATTGTATAAGCCTTGTCAGTCCTCAAGAAATTCCTCAACAATAAATCTCGGGCGCCTTTTGACTTCTAAATAAATTTTTCCGATATACTCGCCGATAATACCGATTGCAAGAATTTGAAGTCCGCCGATAGCCCAGATAGAACACAAAATACTTGCCCAGCCGCTAACCGCAAAGCCCATAAAGTAGCTTACAAGGCTGTAAATAATCATAATAATGCTTATGGCAAATACAATTGTGCCAAGGCCCGTTATCATTCTTATTGGCTGAATACTTAGAGAAGTAATGCCCTCCCAAGCAAGAGCAAGCATTTTTTTAAGCGGATATTTGCTTTCACCCGCAAGTCTTTCAAAACGCTCGTATGTAACTATATCCGACTTATAGCCGATAAGCGGTACCATACCTCTTAAAAAGATGTTTGTTTCTTTATATTCTGCAAAAGCGTTCAGAGCTCTTTTGCTCATAAGTCTGAAATCGGCATGGTTAAAAATAACTTTTGCACCCATTTTATTAAGAATTTTGTAAAACGCCTCGGCTGTAAATCTCTTGAAAAATGTGTCGGTTTCACGCTTTGAACGCACACCGTAAACAACATCGCAGCCGTTTTCGTATTTTTCAACCATTTCGTCAAATGTGTTGATGTCATCCTGTAAGTCTGCGTCAATAGAAATAACAGCGTCTGCCTTGTCTTTTAATGTAATAAGACCGCAGAGCAGAGCATTTTGATGTCCTCTGTTGCGTGTGAGTTTGATTCCCTGAAATACAGGATTTTCTTTGTGAAGGTCGCTGATAATACTCCAGGTTTTGTCTTTTGAGCCGTCATCTATAAATACAATTTTACTGTCATCGGTAATTTTGCCTTCAAGCATCATTTTACTGAACTTGTCAGAGAGCTTTTGCGCCGAATCTCTTAGTACTTCTTCTTCGTTGTAGCAGGGAATGGCAAGATATAATTTTGTCATATATGATATGCCTCCAAAAATAAATAATATGAAGAATTATCCATCAAATTAATAATACTATTATATAACTTATATAATTTAAAGTCAATAACGCACAAAACCAAGAAAATGTATCTTTACTGATGTAAAAATGCCGCTAAAAAAGAAAATTTTAATAAAATAGTAAATTTAGTCTTGTAAAGGGTGAAATATTGTATTATAATTAAGAAGTAAAAAACCTTATGGAGGTATAATCAAATGGCTCAGAAATCAATAGCAGTATTAACAAGTGGCGGTGACGCTCCCGGTATGAATGCCGCTGTAAGAGCAGTAGTTCGTGCAGGTATAAATAAAGGAATGAGAGTTTACGGTGTTTACCGTGGATACAACGGATTACTTAACGGCGATGTTCAGGAAATGAATCTTCGCAGTGTATCTGATATAATCGGTTTTGGCGGTACAATGCTTTACACAGCAAGAAGTGAAGAGTTTGCTACTCCTGCAGGTATTAAGAAAGCAGCGGATTTTTGCAGAAGCATTGATGTATCGGGCGTTGTTGTAATCGGCGGTGACGGTTCTTTCAAGGGCGCTCGTGCTCTTACCAATGCAGGTATTAACTGTATCGGTATTCCGGGTACTATTGATAATGATATTGCTTGTTCGGAATATACAGTAGGCTTTGACACAGCAATGAATACAGCACTTCAGATGGTAGACCGTATTCGTGATACAGCACAGTCACATGACCGTTGTTCAATCGTAGAGGTTATGGGCAGACGCTGCGGTGATATTGCTTTGCAGACAGGTATCGCAACAGGCGCTACGGCTATTCTTGTTCCTGAAATTCCTTACAACATTGAAAGAGATGTTATTCAGAGAATTGTCAACACTCAGAAAACAGGTAAGAAACACTTTATCATTGTTGTTGCCGAGGGTGTAGGTAAGGTTGCTGAGCTTGCTAATTATATAGAAAACAGACTCGGTATTGAAACTCGTGCCACAATTCTCGGTCATGTTCAGCGTGGCGGTTCACCTACACTTCGTGACAGAGTTGTTGCAAGTGAGATGGGATTCAGAGCAGTAGAGTTGCTTGAGAAGAATCTCGGTAACCGTGTAGTAGCAATGAAAGACGGCAGAATTATTGATCTCGACATTAACGAGGCTCTTGATATGCAGCGTGTATTTGATGAAGATCTTTACAAGATTGCTATGACAATTTCTATCTGATAATTTATTCGGATTAATTTAATCGGTATTTAAAATGTCGGGGCGGACTATGTTCGCCCTGACTTTGTATTCTTATTTATTTGAAAGGATTTTCGCCTTATGATAACCTCTCAACAGGAATTGACAAGGGATTTGATTTTTTATTCTGTTTGTGTGTCGGATTTTGAAAAACTTGACTTTAAAAATGACGCACTTGCAGGAGTTCGTGCAAATTATTTTAATTCAAATCATCGTCCGCAAGCAGATGATACGGATATTTCCTTGGATGATGTTTCGTACAAGCTCTCTTACAAAATGAGTAAAAATCAGCCTTTATCGTGGAAAGTAACAAAAAACCTCCGCCCATATCAATCTGTAAAGCGTGAAACAGGCGGAATTTACTGTGTGAGATATTATACAGAAAATGCAACAGTCTATAAAAAGCAATTTTTTGACAGTTCGCATTTATGGATAAGGACGGAATATTTTGACAAAAGCATAGAGGGAGAAAGACTTTGTACTGTTTCTCCTAAAAAAATTGACGGTGTTATCGCAATTGAAAAAATACTTTTCAGCAATAACCGTATGGTCGCCGGTGTTACTCTTTTTCCGTCAGACAAAAATCCCGAGAATAACAGCGCCGCACTTGTGTATTCAAATAACGGAATGATTTGGTATGACAGTGCGTTTGCTCCCGCTTCTTTGAATAAAGTCAATGCAAATTATAAGTCGAAACACGCTAAACTTATGCTTGATGCAGATAAATTTTTGCCTGATTACAAACCTGAAAATCCTATAGATTTATCATTGCTTGAATATCTTGACGATACATTTACAGAACCAAAGCCACAGGTTACGGCTTATGACAGAATTGAGAAAATTCTTGAGGAGGCACATAAGACAAATAAAAATCTGTTCGGTCAGGTTATTGAACATTCGGGTGTCGAAGTAGCAGATGAAGAAACCGATGTTCTCGCTCAAACCGATGAAAGCGTTGAAGAAAAAGTTACCGAAAATCACGATGATGAAGTTATCAAACGGGCTGAAAAGTTTGAAAAATCCGACGAAACGGAAAGTAAAGACGATAATAATTTACAAAATACCGTTGTTGAGGAAGGTGATGTTACAACTGCAGAAGAAGAAAGAAAATCTGACGCAGTGGTAAGCACTACTTCGGGCAATTATGAGTATTTTGGTGCGGTTGATGAAAACGGTTTGCGTACAGGCAGAGGAAGAACCGTATCTCCAAGCGGAATTACAGCGTATGACGGTGAATATGCACAAGGCAAGCGTGACGGCTTTGGTGTATTTTACTATAAAAACGGTGATATTAACTATGTCGGCGATTGGAAAGAGAATCAACGCAGCGGCGCAGGTGTAGGATACAGAACTTCTGACGGAACAATGCATATAGGTAAATGGGAGAATAATTCTCCGACAAACTACGGCGCAAGGTTTAATAAAGACGGTACATTTATTGATGTTGCCGATTATGCAAACGGAGTTAAAAACGGAAAATGCATTTCTTTAGACGAGAACGGCAATTTCTATATTTCAATATGGGAAAACGGAAAGAAAATTTCAGAACATATTATTGAATGGTGATAAAATGAATGATTTTGATTTTATTTCTGCACTAAATTCTTTTAATGAAAAATATTTGCCGAAAATTCTTATTTTTCTGCTTGTATTTGTTGTAGGCAGTTTAATTGTAAAATTACTGTTAAAGCTAATCAGAAAAATTATTGATAAAAGTAAGATTGAGCGTACTGTTATTACATTTTTCTTTTCTATATTAAAAATAGTTTTATATTTGATTGTTGTTATGACAGCGCTCTCTACAATCGGAGTTAATGTTTCTTCAATCATAACTACATTTGCCGCTGCGGCAATTACTGCCGGTCTTGCATTGCAGGAATCACTGGGAAATGTGGCAAGTGGCGTAGTAATTCTTATAAGTAAACCTTTTGTTGCAGGAGATATTCTTGAATTTGAGGGCATAAAAGGATATGTTAGAAGTATTCGTGTCTTTTCAACTCAAATTCATACTTTTGACAATAAAATTGTAAATATTCCAAATTCAAGACTTACCGCAAACAATGTAACAAACTGTACAGGTCAGACAAACCGCAGAATTAATTTGTCATATACTGTAGGCTATGATGATGACATTGACCTTGTTCGTAAGATAATTCTTGACCTTGCAAAGTCAGATGAAAGGGTTTTAAAAGATCCCGAGCCAAAGGTATATGTTGATAAATATCTTGACAGCGGTATTCAAATTGTTGCTTGGGTGTGGGTAGAACCCGATGATTATTACGGTGTTTATTATATGATGCAGGAAAATGTACTAAAAGAATTTAAAAAGAACGGAGTAACAATTCCGTATCCGCATATTCAGCTTGTTAAAGAATAAAAATTCATAAAATCAAAACTATTGCAAAAAATAATAGTGCCTTCATTTGAGGGCACTATTTTTGCTTATTAAGGATGGTTTTATGAAAAAAATAATTGCTGCATTACTTGCAGCCATTGCATTTGCTACGGCACTTACAGGTTGCGGCGGTAATAAGAATAATTCTAAAAACGAAACTTCTGCACATAGTTCCGCAACTTCCGAGAATTCCAAAAACGAAGACTCTAAATCAGACGATAAAAACAAAGTCGAGAGTAAAGCCGATTCTATGACAGATGATGCCGAGCGTAACGGCAGAGTTCGTGACGATGACGGAATTATTGGAAATGATGAATACGAAAATCGTGACGACGGTTTAACAGACGGTGTTGAAGATTATGTAGAGGGCAGAATGGAAAACGGCTCTACACTTGCTGATGATGCGATTTTTTAATGAAAAACGGGCGTTTTTAAGCGCCCGTTTCATCTTATGGATTATTTATTGAAAAATGAAGAATTATAGTTTAGTGTATAGCTTTAATTAAGAATTAAGAATTTAGGTTAAGCTATATAGTCGTTATACAGCTTTTTCAAGTTCATGCTTAAGCCTGCGAATAATCTTTTTTTCTAATCGAGAAATATATGATTGTGATATACCGAGTTTGTCGGCAACCTGTTTTTGTGTATGTTCTTTTCTGCCGTTAAGACCGAATCGCAATTCCATAATCAAACATTCTCTTTGATTAAGTTTTGACACCGCTTGCAGTACAAGCCTTTTTTCAAGTTCATTTTCAATATCTTTATTTACAAGGTCAGGGTCACTTCCTAAAATATCACATAATAACAGTTCGTTGCCGTCCCAATCTGTATTTAACGGTTCATCAATAGATACTTCGTTTTTCAATTGAGAGGATTTTCGCAGGAACATCAGTATTTCATTTTCAATACAGCGTGAAGCATATGTAGCAAGTTTTATGTTTTTTTCGGGTGAAAATGTTTTTACCGCTTTTATAAGCCCTATAGTTCCTATTGAAATTAAATCCTCTGCGCTTGCGCTCGGCGAATCGTATTTCTTGGCAATATATACAACAAGTCTTAAGTTATGGGTAATCAATTCTTCTCTGGCACTGTTGTCACCGTCTGTTATTCTTTGCATTATTTCGGCTTCTTCTGATTTTGTAAGAGGCGGAGGCAGAGTTTCACTTCCGTTAATATAAAATACTTCATCGTCAAAATTAAAAAATAATCTTATTTTTCTTAGAATCTGCATAATGTTCATTGCAATTTCTCCTGTCAGTTATTGATAAGTTCACTTGGTATTATTGCCTTTATATCATCTTTAAAGATGTTTTCGCAAATTCCTATATAAACCGAATTATCCGCTTCCTTTCCGTCAATAATAATGTTGTCGGCACAAAAGCCTTGCAGTATTCCGCTGCCGCCAAGGCTTGTGAACGGAATTAATCTGACCTTTGTTTTGTCGGGAACAAAATCATTAAACACCTCTTTTTCGGCTACTATCACGCTCTTACCCGAAAACGGCTCTTTTACATTGCAGCCTGTATCAAGTTTTGCGTTAAATATATAGCACTTGTCATTTATTTTTATTTCTATATTATGAATATCTGACTTGTAAACGCTTTTCGTCAGTTTTTTTATAAGTAAAAGAATATAATAGCATACGAGGGTAAGAATTATCAGCAAAACAGGGGAGATGTCAAAGTAAATTACATCATTGTATATTCCCATACCTTTTGGTTTAAAAGCGAGGTATATAAAAATCATAAGTCCGCCAAAAGAAAATGAAAGTGCAAAGAAAATAAGTACCCGCTTTATGTATGTTTTAATTTTGCATTTTCCAAAGGTAATAAAAATTATTAACATAGCGACCGCCAAATCGGTGAGAATATTTAATCCGAACGGCAGTACAGGGAGCAGAGCGGTGAGGCTGAAAAGTCCGCCGACAATACTTCCTATTATTACTCTGAAATATTTAATATTTGAACCGATGATTTTCTTTGTCAGCATCAGTAAAAAATAATCTATAAATATGTTTACCGTGATTAGAACATCAATGTAAATATTATTCATAAAAAGCCCCTTTACTATTATTACATACATTCAAAATAATAAATGTCAAATTGTGTATAGGAGGTAAAATATGATTGTCGGTATAATTATAGGTGTATTTATAGGAGGCATTATCGGAGTAAGCGTAATGTGTCTGCTGTATTATCATAATTGAAGAAAATAAAAACGGCTGAGTCTTCGCTTTGAAAACTCAGCCGTATATTTTGCCTGAATATTAAGATTTTAAATTTCTTGTGCCGAGGAAAAGAATAGCAAGCATGCCTGAACCTACATGAGAACCGATAACCGGACCTATATCGCAGATAATTGATTTTTTGCACATACCCTTGATTCTTTTTTGAAGTTCAAGAGCACCTTCTTTGTTGTCTGCATGACCTATAAATACAGTCTGCTCTTTCGGGTTTTCAGCGTCACGCTCAAAATGCGAAACAAGAGAATTATACACATTGCTTGCGCCTCTTACTTTACCTACATTAATAAGATGACCTCCTTCATCTACACTTATAAGAGGTTTAATCTGCAAAGCCTTACCGAATGTAGCCGCAACGGCGGAAATTCTGCCGCCTCTCTTAAGATGGTCGAGGTCTTCAACAATGAACCAGTGACAAACCTTGAGTTTAATATCATTGATATACTGCTCAAGCTCTTCGATTGAAACACCTTCTGTGTACTTCTGACCTGCAAGGTAAATAAGCAGGCCAAGTCCGACAGAGTCGCACATAGAATCAATAATAACGATTTTTCTGTCAGAATATTTTTCCTGCAAATCTTTTACAGCCATAAGACAAGTGTTATAAGTTCCGCTAAGACCTGTACAGATACCTGTATAAAGTATATCCTTTCCGGCTTTTAAATACGGTTCAAAATAATTTATAAAATTATTGTAGTTAATTTGGGTGGTTTTTGAGTCAATACCGCTTTTGAGCTTAGAATAAAAGTCATCAAGACTCATCATTCTTGCATCTGCATAGTGGAGGTAAGACTTGTCCTCCATAGTAAATTCCATTGGCAGAATTTCAACATTAATCTCCTTGGCAATTTCAGCAGAAAGGTCACAGGAGGAATCGGTCATAAAAATATAATCCATAAAAACATCTCCTTTGTAGTGTACATTTGTCATATAAGTTTATTCTATCAAATATATATATAAAAGTCAATGAATGGAGGCTTTTTTTATGAATTGCAGACTTACAGATATAAGACATAAGGAAGTAATAAGTGCGTGTGACGGCTGCAGAATAGGTTTTGTGGATGATGTTATAGTAGATACCAAGTGTGCAAAAATAGTGTCGCTTGTTATATTCGGCAGGAGCAGTTTTCTGGGTTTTATAGGTAAATGTGAGGATTATATAATTCCGTGGGAGAAAATTGAACTTATAGGTGAAGATACAATTATCATATCCTGTTCCATGCCGAATCCCGTAAAAAGGGGCAAAAAACCCAGATTTAAAGAGAAATTCTGAAAAAAATCATTTTCTACCTATTTTGCACAATCCACTAAGAAGTATTCGCTAATTTATGCAAATTAAACAATTATTTGTGTTTATGAGAAAATTAAAATTTGATTGTTACAACAATATAACAAAAGTAACAAAAAATAACAGGGCTGAAAATTTGCATTTTTCAAAAAAATGTGGTTTAATAACAACGAATTGTGTGTTTGATAAAATTTTAACGACTAAAGGAAGTCGCATAAAACACAGCCGAATATTGGTTTTGAATTATGCTAATCACAGGGAGGATAAATTTTTGAGAACAAATAATAAACATACAGAAAATGGCAAAAAACAGGTTACTGCAAAAAAGACAAGCAGAGCACTTAAACCTATTTCTTTTATAAGTGCTATAATACTGGCATCTGCTTGCCTGCTTATTCCTACCACAACACTTGCGCCAAGTGTTGATGCTTATGCTGACAGCAGAGCGGCTGCATACTCCGTTGGCGGTATTGATACTTTCTCACAGTCAATTGCTGAAAATTGTGCGGAAACAGTACCTACGGAAACTGCTGACAAAAAAGCAGAGGAAACCACAGCGGCAACCAAACCGACAGAAAAGGCTACCAAGCCTACAACAGCTCCCACAAAGGAGAACAAAAAAGAAACTAAGGCAACTACTAAGCCTGTTGAAGAAAAAGAAGAAGAAACACAGCCTACAGAGAGTGCACAGACTTATCTTGTAAGTATTGATAATCCTGACACATCTTATTCTCCGAGCAGGGTAACTCTTTCTGATTATGACAGAGCAAAACTCGAGCGCCTTGTAATGGGTGAGGCAGGTACTATGGGTTATGAGGGATGTGCTCTCGTTGCCCAATCAATCAGAGATGCTATGAACCTTTCCGGTAATACATCTATTGATTACATTATAGATGAATATAAGTACTATGCCCCGACAAACATTGAGCCAAACTCAGATGTTAAAGCAGCGGTTTCTTATATTTTTGACAACAACGGTTCGGCTGTTCAGCACAGAATCATCTGTTTCTACACAGGTGAAAGTAAATGGCACGAAACACAGAATTTCATTATCAGCTGCGGTAATGTAAGGTTTTTTGATCTGGCAGTCTGATACATACAATATGCAAAAAAATCAAGTGTTATTTCAAAAAAACACTTGATTTTTTTGCATTTTATGGTATAATAATATAGCATTTCGCACGTTGGGCTTGTCGGAACGGTGGCAAATTGCTCTTAACCCGATAAAAATCAAGGCCCGGCGGAGGTTTTAACCTAAGGAGGATATTTAAAATGGCAGTAGTTTCAATGAAACAGCTCTTAGAAGCAGGTGTACACTTTGGTCACCAGACAAGAAGATGGAACCCTAAGATGGCTGAATACATCTTCACAGAGCGTAACGGTATTTACATTATTGACCTTCAGAAGAGCGTTAAGAAGCTCGAAGAGGCTTACAACTTTGTTCGTGAGCTTTCAGCAGAAGGCAAGAGCGTACTCTTTGTAGGTACAAAGAAGCAGGCTCAGGATTCAGTTAAAGAAGAGGCTCTCCGTGCAGGCGCTTACTATGTAAACGCAAGATGGCTCGGCGGTATGCTCACAAACTTTGCTACAATCCGCAGAAGAATTGCTCGTTTAAAGCAGCTCCGCACAATGCAGGAGGACGGTACATTTGATCTTCTTCCTAAGAAGGAAGTTATCAAGCTTAACCTTGAGATCGAAAAGCTTGAGAAGTTTATGGGCGGTATTAAGGATATGACTTCAATGCCGGGCGCACTCTTTATTGTTGACCCAAGAAAAGAGAGAATCGCCGTTGCTGAAGCTAAGAAACTCAACATTCCGATTGTTGCTATTGTTGATACAAACTGTGACCCTGATGAAATCGACTATGTTATCCCAGGTAACGATGACGCTATCCGTGCAGTAAAGCTTATTGCAGGTGCTATGGCTGACGCTATCATTGAGGGTAAAGAAGGTCAGATGGGTGCAGCTGCTGTTGAAGAAGAAACAGCAGAAGAGGCAGCTGAATAATTTTATTTATCTTATAATTATATCAATCGAAAGGATGTAATATAAATGGCAGCATTTACAGCTCAGGATGTTAAAACATTAAGAGAAAAAACAGGTTGCGGCATGATGGATTGCAAAAAGGCTCTCACAAATGCCGATGGTGATATGGACAAGGCTATTGACTTCTTAAGAGAACAGGGCCTTGCAAAAGCAGCTAAAAAGGCAAGCAGAATTGCTGCTGAAGGTGTTGCTTATGCAACAACTAATGCAGATGCTTCTGTTGGCGTAGTTATCGAAGTAAACGCTGAAACAGACTTCGTTGCTAAGAACGATTCATTTATGGATTTTGTTAAGGCTTGTGCTCAGACAGTTATCGAGCAGAATCCTGCTGATGTTGATGAGCTTCTTACACTTAAGGCAGCAGGCTCAGAGCAGACAGTTGCTGAACTTCTCCAGGAGAAGATTCAGACAATCGGCGAGAACATCAAGATCCGTCGTTTTGAGCGTATGGAAGGTGCTTGCGTAGCTTATGTTCATGCAGGCGGTAAGATTGGCGTTCTTGTAAACTTCACAACTGACATTGCTGTAAACGATGAGTTCATTGCTTACGGTAAGGATGTAGCTATGCAGATTGCAGCTCTCAACACTCCATACCTTACAGAGGCTGATGTTCCGGCTGAAGTTATTGAGCATGAGAAAGAAGTTATGCGTCAGCAGGTTATTAACGAGGGTAAGCCTGAGGCAATTGCTGATAAGATCGTTATGGGTAAGATCGGCAAATTCTATAAGGAGAACTGCCTTGTAGATCAGGAGTTCGTTAAGGACAACAAGCAGACAATTAAGCAGTACACTAACAACACAGCTAAGGCTCTCGGCGGCAACATTGAGATTGCTAAGTTCGTTCGTTTTGAAAAGGGCGAAGGCATTGAGAAGCGTCAGGACGATTTCGCAGCTGAAGTTGCAAGTATGGTTAAATAATTAATTATTTATTAATATTGCATAATTAATCCCACTCAAATTTTTTGAGTGGGATTTTTTGCATTTGTAAATAAAGCAATATAAGTATTTTTAGGTACTTTATCAAATGTTTGTTGGGTAAATTATTGATTATCGCACAGCTTTAGCTAAATAATTAAAAATTTGGTTTGGGTTTGGGCAGTGCCCCTAATATATTCCTATATAACAATGTATCAGGCTCAAACAGCGAGCTGTTCGGCTATCAAGAAATTGTGTAAGAGTAAAGTGTTTGTGGCTTTTCCTACACCCCCACGACCTTTGAAAAAGTCGACCAAACTTTTATAATTGCTTTGCAGTTGTATTAAGTCAAACTATAATTTATTAATGTTACCCCGATTTTTAGAATAGAACCGATTTCTATAAGACAGCAATTATCAAATTAATTACAAACAGAGCGATTGTAAGGAACATAAAAACAAAGGCAACCTTTTTTTGATTAGTAACATTAATAACAACTTTCTTTTTAATATTAGGAGATTTACTGAATATATAAGAAATAAAATCTACATTATTGATGTTGCTTTTAATATCTTTACCTATAATCAAAAACAAATTAAACTGTAATTTTAAAAGAATGTATTTTTCGGTTTCGTAAACGCCCGTAATGCTTGAATAATCAAATTCTCTTGATATATTCTTTGTTACGGTAATAATTTTTTCGCCAAAGTAAGTAGTGTGAGTAATATAATTTTCGCCGGTAGTAAACAAAGCTCTTTTATAGCTGTTTTTGATATTTCTCTGTGTTTTAAAATATATTACTCCCATAAGCAAAACTATTACTGCGGATAATATCAGATATAATTGCATATCATCTGTAGTTTCACTTTGAAAATAATAATTAAAAGATTTTAGTATTAATATTCGTGTTGTTATAAAACCCGTTATGATAAATTCAATTATAAATATTATCACCAATCTTTTATAGCTTACATTGTTAAAGTCTAAATAATCTTGTTCGTTCATTACAATTTTTGATTCAAAATCGTATTTATAATCACTGTAATTAATATTTTCATTATCCATTTTTAACACCTCAATACAATGTTATCATAAAGATAAGTAAAAGTAAATAAAATGTTATAAAACAATCAAATTACAGCTGATTTTTTATAAAAAAATAATAAAAAGGACATCGGTATATGAACAGCCGATGTCCTTTGAGTTTTTAAGATTTAAAATCAGTCAGCAAAATATCTCTTTAAAAGACCTGCAAAGCCTGCACCGTGTCTTGCCTCGTCTTTAGCCATCTCGTGAACTGTATCGTGGATAGCGTCAAGATTTTGAGCCTTTGCTCTCTTAGCAAGATCAAATTTGCCTTCGCAAGCGCCTGCTTCTGCCTCTGCACGCATTTGGAGGTTCTTCTTTGTGCTGTCTGTAATTACTTCACCGAGGAGTTCTGCAAACTTTGCAGCGTGCTCTGCCTCTTCAAAAGCATACTTAGTAAAAGCGGCTGAAATTTCAGGATAACCTTCTCTGTCAGCAACTCTTGCCATTGCAAGGTACATACCTACTTCTGAACATTCACCCTCAAAGTTAGCTCTGAGATCCTTTAAAATATCTTCGCTAACGCCCTGGGCTACGCCAACCTCGTGAACTGTTGCAAAAGACGCGCCCTCTACAACCTCTTTGAATTTGCTTGCAGGAGCTTTACACTGTGGGCAAAACTCCGGAGCTGTAGGTCCTTCATAAACATATCCGCATACTGTACAATACCATTTCATAATTTTTTCTCCTTTATAATAAATATATATTGTTAATTAAATACCGCTGTTCGGTATTAGTTATTACAGCAATCTGAACATTTGCCGTAGTAGATAACAAGTTTGCTCTCAATAGAAAAGCCTTTATTTAAAAGTGCAAGGCTTTCCGACGATTTGCTGCCGTCATCTGCTACATCAATTACCCTGCCGCAACAATTGCACACAAAATGTGTATGTGGGGAAGTGTTACCGTCAATGCGTTCTTCACCGTTTACATTACACACAACGCTTACCTTGCCTTCATTTTTAAATAATGAAATGTTACGGTAAACTGTGCCAAGGCTGAGGTCCGGATAATCGGGCTTAAGCTGTTCGTATATCCAACGGGCACTTGGGTGTGTCGTTGTACTGAGAATTGTGTTGTATATAGCGTTTCTTTTTGAGCTGAAATTTCTTTTCATTGCAACATTTTCTCCAAAAAATTGATAATGATTACTGATTGCAAATATATTATCATAACTTTAAATTATTATATTTACATAAAAGAATAATAAAAATTATTTTTATAAAAAAATTTGGAGGTATTTATGGGTAAAATATACAAAAACAGATTAAAACTGCTTTTAATGTGTCTTACCACAGTAATTCTGTCAATTTTTATACTTGCATCTCTTAGCGGTGCAAGCGAAATTTCGGAAAATGCTATAAAAATGCCGATTATAATGTATCATTCGGTATTAAAGGATAAATCAAGCCAAAATGATTATGTGATTTCACCTGATTTATTTGAAAGCGATTTAAAATATTTTCAGGAAAACGGTTATACAACCGTTACGGTAAATGATTTAATTGACTATGTTTATTCCGATAAAGCCTTACCTGACAAATGTGTGATGCTGACATTTGATGACGGATACTACAATAACTATAAATATGTTTTTCCGTTGTTAAAAAAATACAACGCAAAAGCTGTAATTTCACCCGTTGCAAAGTTCAGTGAAGACTTTACGGCAACAGGTGAAGAAAATGCAAACTACGGTCATCTTTTGAAAAAGAATATTAAAGAAATGTATGATTCCGGGCTTGTGGAATTTCAGAATCATTCATACAATATGCACACTTTGACGCCGAGAAAGGGAATAGGTAAAAAATATAAGGAAAGTGATGATGAATATAAAACTGCAATTACAAATGATATAAATAAGGCTCAAGAATATATAAAATCTATTACGGGCAACGCACCTACCGCATTTATTTATCCGTTTGGTGAAGAAAGCGGCTCAAGTCTTGAAATTCTTAAAGAGGCAGGCTTTTTGTCTACTTTAAATTGTACCGAAAAACTTAATTATGTAACAAAAAATCCCGAAAGTCTTTATGAACTCGGAAGATTTCGCCGAGATAATGCGGAATCAACCGCACAACTTATGGAAAAAATAAGCAAAAAATAAATTGCGGAATAATATATTGTATGGTGCGTGAGCATTATTTTTATAAAAGGAGAATTATTATGCCAAAGGTATATTTAAGTCCGTCACTTCAGGAGTATAATCCTTATGTTGACGGCGGAAATGAAGAATATTATATGAATCTTGTTGCCGACGCCATTGAGCCGTATTTGTTTGCAAGCGGAATAGAATTTGACAGAAACAGTCCCGAAATGACTTTGTCACAGGCGATAAAGGACTCTAATAATTCGGCAAATGATTTACATCTTGCAGTACACAGTAATGCTGCACCGGAGGGCTCGGCAGGCAGATATACCGGTGCTGACATATATTATTATCCGTCAAGCCTTAACGGAAAAAGGTTCGCTGAAATCTTACAACGAAATTATGAAAACATCTATCCGTATCCTGATGATGTAGATATTATTCCGACCACAAGCCTTGCGGAAGTCCGCAGAACAAAAGCACCGTCGGCATTGATAGAAGTAGCGTACCACGATAATCCCGAAGAGGCACAGTGGATAAGAGAAAATGTCGGAGCAATCGGAAGAAATCTTGCACAGTCGATTGTGGAGTATTTTGGAGTACCGTTTGTAGAGGCTTGAAATAGACGGCTATATAGTGTATAATTTAACAAAAAGCTAACGGAAGTGTAAATATGAACGCTTTGAGCAACGAAACTAAACTTAAAATTGAAAAAACAATAAAAAATTTGAAAGCAAACAAGATGGATGCTTATTATTGTGATAACAAAGAAGACGCCTGCAATCTTGTAAAAACTCTGATTAAAAAGGGCGATGTAATATCAAGCGGCGGTTCTGTTACTCTTAAAGAAACAGGAGTGTATGATATTATTACTTCTTCCGATTATAAGTATCTTGACAGAGCGGCAGAGGGAATTACTCCCGAAGAGGTGGAAGAAGTTTATCATAAGACTTTTTCTTCCGATGTTTACTTTGCGAGCAGTAATGCGATTACAGAAAACGGAGAACTGTATAATGTTGACGGCAATTCTAACCGTGTTGCGGCAATTTTATATGGTCCTAAGAGTGTTATACTTGTTTGCGGTTATAATAAAATTGTAAAAAACATTGATGAGGCAATTGACAGAGTAAAGAGAATTGCCGCACCGAGCAATACAATAAGATTGAATATTGAAACTCCATGCGGCAAAACAGGTAAATGTATTACAGCAGACAAAGAGGGCGCAGAACTTTGTTCGGGCTGCAAAAGTGACAGAAGAATTTGCTGTAACTATGTAGTTTGCGCTCAACAAAGACATAAGGACAGAATTAAGGTAATAATTATAGGTGAAAAATACGGATATTGATATATTAAAATTTAATTAACAATAGAATTATTCCACTAATTGTTTTTGTGAATTATTGATTTTAAAAAATATGTACTGTTTAAGGCAAGCCATACCTTTGTTTCTAAAAATATGGCTTGCCGCACAGCTATGAACCCGATTAGTGAAAGTTGTTATTCTGATTCTTGTTCTGGCTGTTCTTCTGGTTTTTATTCTGATTGTTATTCTGATTTTTGTTCTGATTCTGGTTATTGTTCTGGTTCTGATTGTTATTCTGATTCTGGTTGAAGTTCATATTAGCACCTCCCTCCGATATGCTTATTATTATCGTTTCTAAGGAATTTATACAATGAATATTTTTTTAGATAAAATGAAAGCTCTGCTCGGTGACGAGTTTGACGATTTTTTAAAATTTTATAATTCAAGCGGAGAACATTACAGAGGCTTAAGAGTAAATACTCTGAAATGTTCTGTGGAAAAACTTGAAAAATTACTTGATTTTGATTTAAAATCCGCTCCTTTTTGCAGTGAAAGTTTTTATATTCCGAATGAAATTACTTCGCTCGGTAATAACCCTTTGCATCATGCAGGCGCTTTTTATATACAAGAGCCGTCTGCTTCTTCGGCAGTAACAATGCTTGATGTGCAGGAGGGCGACTATGTACTTGACCTTTGCGCAGCACCGGGCGGCAAGAGTACGCAAATTGCCGCTAAGCTCAATTCAAAAGGCTTTTTATGGAGCAATGAAATTGTCAAAAACAGAGCTAATATTCTGCTCTCGAATATTGAAAGAATGGGTATAAGAAATGCCACGGTTTCAAATGCGTATCCCGAGGTGCTTTGTGACAGGCTTGCCGGCTGTTTTGACAAAGTGCTTGTTGACGCTCCTTGCAGCGGTGAGGGAATGTTCAGAAAAGACTCAACTGCCGAAAGCGAGTGGAGTGACGAGCATGTAAAAAGCTGTGCGGAGAGACAGTTAAAAATTTTGAACAGTGCTAAGAATGCGCTTAAAGACGGCGGAGTTATGGTGTATTCCACCTGTACTTTTTCAGTTGAAGAAAATGAGGGCGTTATCGGCAGGTTTTTAGAGGAAAATCCTGATTTTAAACTTGAAGACGCAAATGTAAATTTTGGCAGACCGACGCTTGAATATGCACGAAGAATTTTTCCGATGGACGGCGGCGAGGGACATTTTGCCGCAAGATTGAAAAAATCAGGCGAATTATATAAAAATTCTTTTACGGAAAACAGTAAAAAGAAAATTGACAGTAAAATTTTTGATTTTTACGACAGCCTTTTTATAGGCAGACCGTTTGGTGAAAATATTGAAGTGATAGGCGATAAAATTATTGTTTTGCCGCAGGAATATGTACCGTATGAAAAGCTGCCCGTTTTGCGCAGCGGAATAATTTTGGGACAAATAGTTAAAAACAGAATCGAACCGCATCATTCGGCATTTATGGCGGCAAAAGCAGACGAGTGTGTTTCAAAAGTGGATTTTGATGTAAATTCTGCGGAAATTAAAGCGTTTCTTCACGGCGAAGAAGTTGCCGTTGACAATAATATTAAAGGATACACTGCTGTCTGCGTAAACGGAATTACTGTGGGATTTGGCAAATGCTCAAACGGCAGACTAAAAAATAAATATCCGAAAGGACTTAGACTTTTATAATGAATAACTTATCTGATATAGGAAAAATTAAAGAGATACTTTCAAAACACGGCTTTACATTTTCAAAATCACTTGGTCAGAACTTTCTGATTAATCCGTCTGTATGCCCGAGAATGGCAGAGTACAGCGGTGCAGGCGAGGGTGTAGGTGTAATTGAAGTCGGTCCGGGTATCGGTGTACTTACAAATGAACTTTGTCAGCTTGCCGATAAGGTTGTGGCAGTAGAACTTGATAAAAGACTTCTGCCTGTTCTTGAAGAAACCCTTGGCGAATACGATAACTTAAAAGTAGTAAACGAAGATGTGCTTAAACTTGATTTACACAAGCTGATTGCGGAAGAATTTGCGGGAATGAAGGTTGTTGTCTGTGCTAACTTACCTTATTACATAACATCTCCTGTTATTATGAAACTGCTTGAGGACAGACTGCCGATAGAGGCAATAACCGTAATGGTTCAGAAAGAGGCGGCACAGAGGATTTGTGCGGAAGTCGGTACAAGACAGAGCGGTGCGGTCACTGTGTCTGTAAATTATTATGCCGAGCCTGAAATGCTGTTTGGCGTAAGCGCAGGCTCTTTTATGCCTGCCCCGAAAGTCGATTCGGCAGTAATAAGACTTAATGTAAGAAAAGAGCCGCCTGTAAAGGTTGAGAGTGAAAAACTGTTATTCAATGTAATAAAAGCGGCTTTTTCACAGAGAAGAAAAACTCTTGCAAATTCGCTTAGTTCGGGACTTTCTGTTGAAAAAGGCAAGATAAATGAGCTTTTGATTAATTCGGGAGTAGAAACCAACGCAAGAGCGGAAAAGCTGACTCTTGATGACTTTGCGAATATTACAAACAATTTGCAGGAGATGATGTAATGAAAAAGCAAAAAATGAATGTTCTTTTTAAAATTGCGTTTATTTTACTTATAATATGCGTATTGCTTATATTAGCATCAATTATTATTGCCTATGCTTTTGACAGTGAAAAATGGTCGGCAATCACTTCCGCAAGCGGAGTTTTGCTTGCAACCGTAGGAATAATTCTCGGAATGTTAAGCAAACCTAAGAAAGTAAAGTTAAAAGATGAAAATAAAGAAAAACAGTTGACAAAAACCGAATAATCTGATAGAATAAAACCACTGTAAAGGGGAGTAGTTTGCAGATAATCTGTGGTACAATTCGTCAATCTCATACCTTATGGTATCGGTTGTATCTTAAAAAACGAGACTTTTATTGTATGATAATTGCGTTTGCAATATTTTACAATAAAAGTCTTTTTTGTTTGCTTACTTTCTTTTATTAAGAAAAAATATGGAGGAATTATGATGAACTGGTATCAGTTGACCAAAGAACAAGTGCTTGAAAAGCTCGGTGTTACAAAGGACGGACTGAGCTCAAAAAAAGCCGAAGAATTATTGCAAAAAAACGGCGAAAATGTTTTGCAGGAGGGAAAGCGAAAAACCGCTTTGCAAGTGTTTCTCAGTCAGTTTGCGGATTTGCTTGTAATTATTCTTATTATTGCTGCAATTATTTCAGTGTTTTCGGGTAATATTGAAAGCACTATAGTAATTTTTGCGGTAATTACACTTAATGCCATTCTCGGTACAGTCCAGCATATTAATGCGGAAAAATCACTTGACAGTTTAAAGTCACTTTCATCTCCGAATGCAAAAGTAATTCGTGACGGACAGAAAATTGAAATTCCGTCAAAAGAAGTGGTTGAGGGTGATATGGTTGTGCTTGAGGCGGGTGACCTTGTAGTAGCTGACGGCAGAATTATGAATAATTATTCTTTACAGGTAAATGAAAGCTCACTTACGGGCGAATCAACTAATGTTGATAAAAACGATGATAACATTACTGCGGAAGTCCCGCTCGCAGACAGAACAAATATGGTATATTCGGGCAGTTTGGTAACCTACGGCAGAGCTATTGTAGCTGTTACAGGCACAGGTATGAATACCGAAATAGGCAAGATTGCAAGCCTTATGAATGCGGCAAAAGAAAAGAAAACTCCTTTGCAGGAGAGCCTTGATAAATTCTCAAGCAAACTTGCGATTATTATTCTTATTATTTCTGCGCTCGTATTCGGTTTAAGCCTTTTAAATCATATGGCAATTCTTGATGCGCTTATGTTTGCTGTTGCCCTTGCCGTTGCCGCTATTCCTGAGGCTTTGGGTTCAATTGTTACTATTGTACAGGCAATTGGTACTCAAAAAATGGCTAAGGAAAATGCAGTTATCAAAGATTTGAAAGCGGTTGAAAGCCTCGGTTGTGTATCTGTAATTTGTTCCGACAAAACAGGTACGCTTACTCAAAATAAAATGACTGTTCAGAAAATATATATCAACGGTGAAAGTATTTTTGAAGAAGAACTTGACCTTAATAATCAAAGCCACCGCTATTTACTTTACGATATGGTGCTTAATAACGATTCAAGCATTGTTGACGGAAAGGGAATAGGCGACCCTACAGAGTATGCGTTGCTTGAAACTCTAAGAAAACTCGGATACAACGAAGATGATTTGCGTTCGGGACTTAAAAGACTTGAGGAAGTGCCGTTTGATTCCGACCGTAAGATGATGAGCACAAAGTATAAACTTCACGGTGTGAATCATATATTGACTAAAGGTGCTATTGATGCTATTCTTGACAGATGTGACAGTATTGCGGCAAAGGACGGTGTTCGTCCGATTACTCAAGCCGACAAGGCAGATATACTCAAGCAGAATACAGAGTATTCCGAAAACGGCTTGCGTGTGCTTACTTTTGCTTACAAGGAGTCTGATGAAGAACTCAATGTAAATACGGAGTACGGATATACTTTCTTAGGACTTGTTTCTATGATTGACCCGCCTCGTGAGGAGTCAAAAGCAGCGGTTGCAGATGCTGTCAGAGCAGGTATTAAGCCTGTTATGATAACAGGTGACCATAAGATTACCGCCACTGCCATTGCAAGACAGATTGGTATTTTCAGAGAGGGAGATATTGCCGTAACAGGTATGGAGCTTGACGCAATGAGCGACAGTGAACTTGACCAAAAGATTGAAAAAATATCTGTCTATGCTCGTGTTTCACCCGAAAATAAAATCAGAATTGTTGAGGCTTGGCAGAGAAAGGGCAACATCGTTTCTATGACAGGTGACGGCGTAAATGACGCACCTGCACTCAAAAAAGCCGACATCGGTGTTGCAATGGGCATTACAGGTACAGAGGTATCTAAGGATGCAGCGTCTATGGTACTTCAGGATGATAACTTTGCAACAATTATTAAAGCTGTTGCAAACGGCAGAAATGTTTACAGGAATATTAAAAATGCAATTCTGTTCCTGCTTTCGGGCAATATGGCAGCTATATTTGCGGTAGTTTACGCATCACTTCTTGCTTTGCCTGTGCCTTTTGAGGCAGTTCATCTTCTCTTTATAAATCTTTTAACCGACTCGCTTCCGGCTATTGCTATCGGTATGGAGAAGCCCGAAAAAGATTTACTCTCGCAAAAACCGAGAGATCCTAAACAGGGTATTTTGACTAAAGAATTTTCCGCACTAATGCTTTTGCAGGGTGCACTGATTGCCGTTGTTGTAATGACTGCTTTCTATATAGGTTTGCAGGTTAATGCCGCAACTGCAAGTACAATGGCTTTTGCAACACTTACCCTTGCTCGTTTGTTCCACGGCTTTAACTGTCGCAGTAAGCATTCGATTTTTAAAATCGGTCTTGCCTCTAATGTATATAGCCTGCTTGCTTTTGCGGCAGGTGTAGGACTTCTTGCTTTTGTAATTTTTGTACCGTTTATGCATCCGCTGTTTAAGATTGCGGAACTTACAGGCGCACAAATCGGATTTATTGCTCTGCTTGCTTTTATTCCGACTGTAATTATTCAGATTGCTAAGGTAATTGCTGAAAACATTAAAAAGAGTAAATAAAAGCAAAATCAGCCAAACTCAAGCAAAGATATATCTCTTTTAATAAAATAAATTTTATAAACCGCAGTATTGTTGTTAAAATATTATTAAAATTCTTGACAACTAACTGCGGTTTATTTATAATTAAGTTAAATAAATTTGTGAGGTGGCTTTATTATGAATATTTGGCACGATATATCACCAAAAAGGATTACATCAGAAAAATTTTACGCTGTTATTGAGATTTCAAAGGGCGGTAAAAATAAATATGAGCTTGATAAAGAAACAGGTATGTTAAAACTTGACCGTGTTCTTTTTACTTCAACTCATTATCCCGCAAACTACGGTTTTATTCCGAGAACTTATGCAGATGACGGAGATCCGCTTGATGTGCTTGTTCTTTGTTCCGAAACAATACAGCCAATGACACTTGTTGAGTGCAAGCCTATCGGTGTACTCAATATGATTGATAATGACAGCTGTGATGAAAAAATCATTGCTGTGCCTGTTAATGACCCTAACTATTGCGGTTACAATGACATTGCTGACCTTCCCCGTCACTATTTTGACGAAATTCAGCACTTCTTCCAGGTTTACAAGAGCCTTGAAAGCGGCAAGGTTACATCTGTAACTGAAACCAACGGTGTTGAGATGGCTAAGGATATTATTAAAAAGTCTATCGACAGCTACATTAAAGATTTCCAGATGGCATAATTTGAGGTAAATATGACCGAAAAAGAAAAAATGATTGCCGGCAAGGTTTATAATTCTCAAGACAGCGAGCTTGTTGCTGCTTTGAATAAATCTAAGTCGCTTTGCCGTCAATACAATAATCTTGATTTTTCAAATGTTGCCGCTCGTAAGGTTATTATTGATGAACTTTTACAAGAAGAGCATAACGATGGATATTGTGTTTTTACTCCTCCGTTTTGGTGTGACTACGGATTTAATGTAAAAGTGGGTAAGAATTTCTATTCAAACCATAACCTTGTTATACTTGATTGCGCAGAGGTTACTTTTGGTGACAATGTTTTTGTCGGTCCTAACTGCGGATTTTATACTGCAATTCATCCTATTGATGCTCATCAGAGAAATACAGGAATTGAACTTGCAAAACCGATAAAAGTCGGCAGTGATGTTTGGTTTGGCGGCGGCGTAACCGTACTTCCCGGTGTTACTATCGGAGATAATGTTGTAATCGGTGCAGGCTCGGTTGTTGTAAAAGACATTCCGTCAGGTGTTGTAGCGGTCGGCAATCCTTGCAAACCTATCAGAAAAATTACCGAGGCTGACAAGCTTGATTTAGACGATCCGAATATCTAAAAATATTAATGCATAACAAAAGGCTTTCTTGAGTTTTTAAGAAAGCCTTGATATTTTTTTATAAAAATATTAAAATAATTATAGTTTGAAGTCATCTAAGGTGTACTCGTGAAGAGTCGGCGCTGACTGCGGAACACGCATAAGCGGGTCATATTTAAAGCTTTTGCATTTGTCATCAATAATTGTTTTATTTTTTATGCAATGACAGGTATCGTTTTCATAAACCGAATTTAAGCAGTATGTACAGCTTGGTTTTATGTTTTTGCCGAAAAGCTTTTTCTTCAACATAATATCACCTCATTCTTTAATCATTATAACATTAACAGTTGTCATTTTCAAGCGAAACTACGCATAAGGAGAAGTATAATGAAATTTAATTCAAAAACTATGACTATCCATAATGCGGACAGTGTGCCGTATTTAACATATAATTCTTTATCGGAAATTGATTTTATAAATCATGCTTTTTCCACAAAACTCGGCGGTGTGTCGACGGGTGAGTTTACATCTATGAACTTTGCGTTTAACAGGGGAGATAATCCCGACAGTGTTACTGAAAACTATAAACGCTTTTGCAAAAGTGCGGGATTTGATTATAATACGCTTACGGCTTCTGCTCAAGACCATAATACTTATGTTCGTGCGGTTACAACAGAAAATATTGGAACAGGTATTTATAAGCCGAGAGATATTGAAAGCGTAGACGCTTTGATAACAAATCAGAAAGGTGTAACTTTGGTCACTTATTATGCCGATTGTACACCGCTTTTCTTTGTTGATACAAACAAAAAAGCAATAGGACTTGCTCACGCAGGCTGGAGAGGTACTGTCGGCAGAATAGGCGAAAAGGTTGTGCAAAAAATGACCGAGCTTTACGGCACAAATCCTGCCGACTTAAAATGCGCTGTCGGCCCTGCTGTTTCCGTATGCTGTTATGAGGTGGACAAACCTTGTGCCGACCATTTTCTTGCGCTTGAAAATGTAAATCCGTCAGATTTTGTTCATCCTAAGGAAAACGGAAAATATATGGTTGACCTGCTCGAAACCAACAGGCAAATCCTTGTAGCCGCAGGGGTAAAGCCTGAGAATATCACAATTTCCGATGTATGCACAAACTGCAACAGCGACCTTTTGTGGAGTCACAGAGCCACCAAGGGACACAGAGGCACAATGTGTGCGTTTATGTGTTTAAAATAATTATTAAATAGAAATATGATTGTTTTTTGCAAACCATACTTCTTTTACAGAAAATTCTTTGCCGTTAAGATAATTAAGAATACCTGCGTCGGTGTCAAATGAAAATTTAAGTTTATAGCTGTAAAGTGCCTGATACTTAATGTTATCAGGTGCTTTTCTGTTTTTTCCGTATTTAGTATCGCCTACAAGAGGATGACCGATATATGCCATATGCGCTCTTATCTGATGCGTTCTGCCTGTCAGAAGTTCAACTTCCGCAAGACTGTATTTGCCGTTGAAATCAAGAATTTCATATTTTGTTATAATTTCTTTTGAGCCGTCAACCTGTTTACTGAAAACTTTAACTTTATTTTGCGCTTCGTTTTTAATAAGATAATCGTGAAGAATATCGCAATCTTTTTTAGGTTTGCCGTGCAGCAGGCAAAGATAGTATTTTTCAAGTTCTCTTGTTTTGATTTTGGCATTGAGAACCCGCAAACTTTCGGCATTTTTTGCCGCAATTACTATACCTCCCGTGTTTCTGTCAATTCTGTTTGCAAGAGCGGGAGCGAATGCTTTTTCTTCTTTTGGGTTGTATTCGCCCTTATTATAAAGGTAGTGCTGAACTCTTGCCACAAGCGAATCAAAATGGTAACTCTTGTCCTGATGTACGATAATACCGGGCTTTTTGTCAATCAGAATTATGTTCTCATCCTCATATACTATATCAAGTTTGTCGGGCGCTTTTAAAAATTCGTAGTTTTCCTGCTCGCTTTCCTCAAAAAATTCATCTTTTATGTACAGAGTAAGCACATCGCCTTCTTTGAGCATATCTTTTATATCGCACTTTTTGCCGTTTAGTTTAATGTACTTTGTACGGATATATTTATACATAAGCGACTTTGGCATAGTTTTGAATCTTTTTGAAAGGAACTTGTCAAGTCTTTGGTTTGCATCGTTTTTCTTTATATCAATAGTTCTCATTGCTTTCTCCTTAACCTTAATCAATTTAATTTTATATTATTATAAAATTTTTTTCAACCGATTTTTCACACTTTTTAAAAAGCTGTGTAAACTGATACAGGGTGATAAAGTGAATTGCTACTCACACAGGCTAAGGTCGGCTGTATTTTTCGGGCTTGGACTTCTGACTGCAAGTTTACTGCCTTCAGAATGTGTGCTTGTGGTTGCAGCTGCAGCACTTATCGTGGTCAGTCTGACTTGCATACGAAGATAATATGAGAGGAGATTTGCAATGAAAGTTGTACTTATTGAACGACCAAAATTCTTATCGGCAATTTTACGGAAGATTTACGGAATTAAAAAGGTAATAAATCCGCAATAAAACTTTCTTATATGTAAAATAAAATGAAATTTTATTGGTAATCATTAATAACATAATTAAACAAAAGATGTGCATATCAACAAAAAGATATGCACATCTTAATTTATTATTGAGTTCTTTTGGAAAAAATATTATATAGGACTGAAATTTTATTATGGAGGTTTTGAATTAACACATGAAACTAATCAAGAAAAGCGTAAGCATCCTTCTTTCTTCAATGATGCTTGTTGGTTGTACAGTTACTGCGCTTACAGCTAATGCCTCAACAGGCGGTCAGCTTTACAGTAAGTATGCCACAAACCCTAACGGCAAGGTAGGTATTCAGAAGACTATCACTATTGACGGTAATGTTACTGTAGACGACGTAACATTACTCCAGCTTTACGTTGCCGGTGACAAGTCACTTGACGCTAATGCTCAACTCAAAGCTGATGTAAACAGAGATGGCATTATTGACATTCTCGATTGTACATAAATTCAGATTTATGTTGCGGGTAATATTCCAAACCTCGGTTGATACCTGATATAATTTAACAGCTTTTAAAGCATCGGATTGATTAATTTCAGTCCGATGCTTTTTATTGTAATATTTTCATTACCTTTCTAATATATTTTGAGTATAAATATAAAAGGAGAGATAAAATATGGAGTTTAATCAGGATAACCGATCGTTTTGCACAACTGTTGCGGTGCTTGACACGGTTGCCGAACAGCTTGCTGATGTCGATTTAACTTTACCCGATTATTGTCCGGATATCGAAAAAATTTTGAAATGTACTCTTATCCCTAAAATTCAGACAAGAACCTTATCGGGCGGACAACTGCAAATTGACGGTAACTGTGTTGTTAATGTGCTGTATGTTGACAGTATCAAAAAAAGTATTCGTTGCTGTGAGCAGTCGGTTAATTTTTCTCAAAGCTTTTCTGTTAAAGAAGCGCCTGATAATCCTGTTATATTAACAAGAACAAAGCCCGAGTACATAAACTGTAGGGCATTAAGCCCTCGCAGACTTGTAATGCACGGTGCATTTTCGTTATATGCAAAGGTGCTTTCCTCGGCAAAAACAAATATCTATTCACCGCCTGTCGAAAATTGTCTTGAAGCACAGCTGATGAATATAAAATGTGCAAGCCTGACTTCTCTTTGCCAAGAACAGTTCAGCGTGGTAGAAGAAGTTTCTGTGGGAGATAAGCCTGTAATTGAATCAATCTTGAGTACCGATATAAGTGTGAATATTACCGATACCAAAGCTGTTACAGGTAAACTTATGGCGAACGGCGAAATCAACTTAAAACTATTATATATAACTGATGTTGAGAGCGGCGAAACAGGAAAACTTGATTACTTATTGCCCTTTAATCAAATTATAGATTGCGAGGGTATCGACGAAAATACAATTAACTGTGTTTCCTGCGATATTATGTCTTATGACATCAGACTTAAGAATGATGTTATGTCAGATAAACCTCTTTTACTGCTTGATTTAAAACTTTGTCTTACAGAAGAAGGCTATGTAATAGCTGACGAAAATGTAGTTACAGACGCATATTCTGTTAAATGTGCAACTCAACCCGCTTTTACACAATTGAATATAGTAAGTGATCTTGCAAAACTTAATGATTCTCATATTGAAAAATCTTCGGTTGCTGTCGATAACGGAAAAATCAGCAAAGTAATAAACATATCATCAAACCAAATTACTGCTGATTATTCTTGCGACGATAAGGGTATAACTGTTTCGGGTAAGGTAAATATTTGTATTCTTGCCGAAAACGAAGATAAAATACCAGTGTTTATTGAACGCAATATAGACTATTCTCATCTTATGACATCAAGCAGTGAGTATAACTGTGCATTGTATGTTGAACCTCGTGTAGCAAGTATAAGCTATCGACTTGCCGATGACAGCACAGTTGAAATCAGGTGTGAAATTAAATTTGCCGTTTCGGCTGCCGCAAAAGAAAATATAAGGGCGGTTTCCGATGTAGAGATATTTGAAGATAAACCCGTAAAGCCCGAAGAGTGTGCTCTGACTTTGTACTTTGCGCAAGCGGGGGAGAGTCTGTGGAGTATTGCCAAATCGCATAATACGGCACTTGATAAACTGATTGAAGAAAATTCGGCAGCGGCACAAAATGAGGATATTTCTCGAATGCTGCTTATTCCGAGAGTTTAGGAGGTACAAAAATGGAAGAAAGAAATGTGTATCGTGACATTTCACGCCGAACAGACGGAGATGTGTATATCGGTGTTGTAGGTCCTGTGCGAACAGGTAAGTCAACTTTTATAAAAAAATTTATGGACTCTCTGGTATTGCCGAATATAACGGATGAGGCGGTATATCGCAGAACTCTCGATGAACTTCCGCAGTCGGCATCGGGAAGAACCATAATGACAACCGAACCTAAATTCATACCGGAAGAATCAGTTGAAGTTGATCTGGGAAACAATACTTCTTTCAGGGTAAGAATGATTGATTGCGTAGGTTATATAGTTGACAGTGCAATCGGCTACAGTGAAGACGAACAGCCGAGAATGGTTAAAACGCCTTGGTTCGATAAGGAAATTCCTTTTGATGACGCTGCCGAAATCGGCACCAAAAAGGTTATTACAGATCACTCGACAATCGGCTTGGTAATAACAACTGACGGTACAATCAGTGATATTGACAGGGAAGACTACATTGAGAGCGAACAGCGGGTTATTAACGAACTGAAAGAGATTAACAAACCTTTTATTGTTTTGCTCAACTCAACCGAACCCGAAAGCGAAAGAGCAAAAAATCTCGCTGCTCAAATGGCATCAATTTACAATGTGCCTGTAATTCCCGTAAGCTGTATGGAACTTGACGAATTTGAAATTAAGCGTATTCTTGCCCAGCTTTTGTTTGAGTTTCACATAAAAGAAATCAAAGTAGATATTCCTAAATGGCTCGTAATGCTTGATAAAGATCACTGGCTCAAAACCAATATCTTTGACGCAATCAAAAAGAGTGCGGGAAAAATCGAAAAAATCCGTCAGGTTCAGGATATAATGCAGGAACTTGACAACTGCGAATATATTAATTCTACCGAAATAAAAAGTCTTGATCTGGGCAGAGGCTTTGCGACTATCGGAATTAATATTGACAGTAAATTGTTTTATAAGGTACTTTCCGAAGAATCGGGTATTGACATTACCGACGAATGTGCGCTGTTCAGTTGTGTAAAAGAACTTTCCAAAAAGCAGAAAGACTTTGATAAACTTGCGCAGGCTTATGAACAGGTGCAGGAAAACGGTTACGGAATTGTTATGCCGACTATTGAAGAGTTATCGCTTGAAGAGCCTGAAATTATTAAACAGAGCGGAAAGTACGGTATAAGGCTCAAAGCAAGCGCACCGAGTATTCATATGATGAAGATTTATACAAAGACAGAGGTAACTCCGATTGTAGGCTCGGAACAGCAGTCCGAGGAGCTTGTATCTTATCTTTTGAAAGAATTTGAGGAAAATCCGGAAAAAATTTGGGAAAGCAATATCTTCGGCAAATCCGTGCATGAACTTGTCAACGAGGGACTGCACAATAAATTGTACAGAATGCCGTCCGATGCAAGAGCAAAAATAGGTGAAACCATTGAAAAAATTATAAATGACGGTTGCAACGGTCTTATATGTATAATTCTGTAATTGAAATATAATGCTTTAAAATTAAACAAATTATATTTTAAAACATTTAATATGATTAGGTAAACCGCCAAAAATTATTCCCCCCCGTATTTATTATTGAAAATTTTACAGGAATAAAGTATAATAATCCTGTATGAAAATAATAAATATGGGGGTTATTTTATGAATCTTTCCGATGTAGCTTTAGCAGCTCAGACAGCCCAGAAAGAAAGTCTTACGCTTGCTGAAAAAGGCATAACATCCGCAAAGGTTGTTCTCACAGGCTTTGTTGTTGTATTTGCCATGCTTATTCTGTTGATTTTTATTATTAAAATCTACAGTGCTATTGTTCAGAAGGCTCAAAGTGCCGGCAGCAACAGCAAAAAAGGCAAGAAAAATAAAGATGAAAAACCTGCTGAAAAGCCGGCTGCGGCGCCTGCTCCTGTTGTTACCGCAAGCGCAGCAACAGACGGAATTTCAGATGAAGTTGTAGCTGTTATTTCAGCTGCCGTGGCAACAATGTACGGTTCATCTGAAAAAGCACGAATCAAGAGTATTAAAAAGTCATCTGACGGTGGTCGTTCAGCTTGGGCAAAAGCCGGTGTACTTGATAATACCCGCCCATTTTAAGGCATATTTTAAGGGAAAGGATGTTATCTAATGGAAATTTTACAAGGCTTTGTAGATGCCGTTGTAGGTATCTTTAACAGTTCAGGCCTTACAACTCTTAACTGGCAGAACTATGTTATGATTGGTATTTCAATCGTTTTGCTTTATCTTGCTATCAAAAAGCAATATGAGCCGCTCTTGCTTCTTCCTATCGCTTTTGGTATGCTTCTTGTAAACCTTTATCCGAGCATTATGAGTGCTCCTTCGACCGAAATGATACCTCTTGCAGATTATGTGAAAGATCATACAGGAGCAATTCAATATCCAATTACCGAATTAAACGGTGCCGAATATGTAAACTATCCGACATACGGCGGTTTGCTTTGGTATCTCTATCAGGGTGTTAAGCTCGGCATTTACCCACCGCTTATTTTCCTCGGCATCGGTTGTATGACAGACTTCGGTCCGCTCATTTCAAATCCAAAGAGCCTTATCCTCGGTGCTGCGGCACAGATCGGTATTTTTGTAACATTTACAGGCGCTATTTTCCTCGGCTTTACAGCAGCAGAGGCAGGTGCTATCGGTATTATCGGTGGTGCTGACGGTCCTACGGCTATTTTCGTAACCACAAAACTTGCTCCGCATCTTTTAGGTTCAATCGCTATTGCAGCATATTCATATATGGCGCTCGTTCCTATTATTCAGCCTCCTATTATGAAAGCTCTTACAACAAAGAAAGAGCGTGCTGTAGTTATGGAACAGCTTCGTCCTGTATCTAAACTTGAGAAGATTATGTTCCCTGTAATTGTTGTAATTATCATTGCAATCTTCCTTCCTGACGCTGCTCCGCTTGTTGGTATGCTTATGCTTGGTAACCTCTTTAAGGAATCAGGCGTTGTTGAAAGAATTAACAAGACAGCTCAGAATGAACTTATGAACATTATTACAATCTTCCTTGGTACTACTGTCGGTGCAACTGCATCGGGACAGACATTCCTTACTTTTGATACAATCAAGATCATTGTTCTTGGTCTTATTGCATTCTGTATGGGTACTGCATTCGGTGTACTCTTTGGTAAGATTATGTATGTTGCAACAGGTGGCAAGGTAAACCCACTTATCGGTTCAGCAGGTGTATCTGCCGTTCCAATGGCTGCTCGTGTATCACAGAAGGTTGGTCAGCAGGAGAATCCAGGTAACTTCCTCCTTATGCACGCTATGGGTCCTAATGTTGCCGGTGTTATCGGTTCAGCAGTTGCAGCAGGTGTATTGCTCAATGTAGTTGGCTAAAAACAAATATATATAATTTCAATAAAGGAAGTCGTTATGGCTTCCTTTAATTTTATTGTTAATAATTCATTATTAGAATTAATTAGTGCATTTAATGAATTATAATATATAGTATTGTATTTTTATTGTATTTTTATTGTATTTTTATGCTGATTTTGGGAGGTCGAGTAATGCCAACTAATATAACAATTCAGAGAATTTTAGTCATTGTCTTACAGAGAATAAAATTTATTATTCTTTTGACACTTGTATGTATGCTTTCGTTTTTTCTTTATTCTAAGTTTTTTATAACTCCTATGTACAGTACATCTGCTATGCTTTATGTGCAGAACTATAATGCTAAAAGCCAGAGCAATCAGGAAAACGGAAAAATCTTTAGCTCCGATATTTCAGGTTCTGCTTCTCTTGCCGAGGCATACATAGTTTTTCTTAATAATTCGGACAGCATTACTTCGCTTTTTAACGACTGCGATGTTTCAATAACAAACGATTCTTTCTTTATTACGGTTACGGTTTCGGGTTCAGACCCGCAAACTTGTGCGAATGTAGCAAATCAGATTTGCGAGACTGCAGGCGATGTTTTTGCCGATCGCTTTGCATACGGACAGATTGGTATTGTAAGATCTGCGAAACTTCCCAGTGCACCGTATGAACCAAACAATCTAAAAAACGCATTGATTGGTTTGGTAATCGGTCTTGTTGCATCTGTGCTTATTTCAATTTTACTTGAACTTATTGACCTTACTGTTAAGCCTGATGACGATTTACAGGAAATGTACGATATTCCTATATTTGCGGAAATACCTGATTTTGGTAATTAAGGGGGGATAGCGTATGAAGTTAAGATTACCTTTTAAAAAGGATTTAAGTAAAAAAAGCAAGTCACAAGTAACTGTCAACAATAAAAATAAATTTGCAATTGTTGAGTCTTACAAAATTGCAAGAACCAATATTATGTTTTCTCTTTCTGCGTCTGAAAAGAAAGCCTTTGCGGTAACAAGTTATTCAAAGGGTGAGGGTAAAAGTACAGTTGCGTCTAACCTTGCAATTTCTTTTTCAAAAATGGAAAGTAAAGTATTGCTTGTTGACTGTGACCTTCGCCGACCTAATGTTCATAATATTTTTAAAATTGATAATACCAAAGGTCTTGCGGATGTAATCGGTAAGATGATTAATTTTGATCAGGCGGTTCAGAAAAATGTTCTTCCCGGACTTGATATTCTCGTTTCGGGTACTATTCCGCCAAATCCGTCGGAACTTATGTGTTCCTCAACATTTATTTCTTTGGTTGAGCAGTTAAAGGAAGAGTATGATTATATCATATTCGATACTCCGCCTATCGGAGTGGTTGCCGATGCACTTCTTCTAAAAGAATTAATTGCAGGCTTTATTGTTGTAGTAAGAGAAAGAGCCACAACTCACGGCGATTTACGAAATCTTACGGAAAGCATTAAGCTTGCCGATTCAAGAGTCCTTGGTATAGTCAAGGTAGGCTGTTCGCAGAACGAGAGAAGAAAAGGCAAGTATTACTACAAATACTATTACAATTATTATTAATTATTTTACAGCTTACGAAAACATATCAATTGTTTTTCGTAAGCTGTTGTTTTATGGTATAAAATTATGATTTTTAAAATAAAATGCAAGATTTTTAAAAAACACTTGCATTTTTCTTCCTTTTGGATTACAATATAACAGTAATATTTTGTATTTTTTGCAATTTGAATTTAAGGAGAAAGCAAAATGAATTATGTGAATTGTAACAAAGAAGACCTCGAAAAAGAATATGCGGCACTTGTTGCTGAATATGAAGAGGTAAAAGGTAAGGGTTTAAAACTTAATATGGCAAGAGGTAAGCCGGGTGAAGATCAGCTTAACCTTTCAAGACCGTTGCTTGATGTAATCAACAGCAGCACTGACTGTATTACAGCACACGGTGCAGATTGCCGTAACTACGGTGAGCTTGCAGGCATTGACGAGTGCAAAAACTTTTTTGCGGAGATTTTTGATGTAGATCCGTCAGATGTAATGGTTGGCGGTAACTCAAGCCTTAATATGATGTTTGATACAATTGCAGGTTTTATGACAAAGCCTGTTGTTGAGGGCTGCAAGCCTTGGTATGAGGTAAAGAACAGAAAATTCCTTTGCCCGGCACCGGGTTATGACCGTCACTTTGCTATTACCGAATATTTTGATTTTGATCTGATTCCTGTTCCGATGACAGAGAATGGCCCTGATATGGATGTTGTTGAAAAACTTGTTGAGAATGACGATTCAATCAAGGGTATTTGGTGTGTTCCTAAGTATTCAAATCCGCTCGGCATTACTTTCAGCGATGAAACAGTTAAGCGTTTTGCCGCTTTAAAGCCTGACGCAAAGGATTTCAGAATTATGTGGGATAACGCTTACTGTGTTCACGATGTAACAGATACTCCCGATGAACTTTTGAGTCTTATGGCTGAATGCAGAAAAACAGGTAATGTTGATCTTCCTATCATGTTTACATCAACATCAAAGATTACTTTCCCGGGTTCAGGTGTAGCTGCAATGGCTGCTTCCGATAACAATATGAAAGTAATTAAGAACAGATACCAGTATCAGGTTATCAGTTATGATAAGATGAATATGCTCCGTCACGCTCGTTTCTTTGGTGACCTTAACGGTGTTAAAGAGCATATGAAACTGCATAAAGCTGTTCTTAAGCCAAAATTTGAAATTGTTTTAAATGCTCTTGAGTCACAGCTTAAGGAAACAGGTACAGCTGATTGGACAAATCCAAACGGCGGTTATTTTGTAAGTGTAGATGTACTTGAGGGTACAGCAAAAGAGGTTGTTCGTCTTTGTAAAGAAGCAGGCGTTGTACTTACAGGTGCAGGCGCTACTTATCCTTACGGCAAGGACCCTAAGGACAGCAACATCAGAATTGCCCCTTCGTTCCCGCCAAACGATGAACTTAAGGAAGCAATGGATGTATTCTGCATTTGCGCTAAACTTGCAGCTTGTGCAAAAATTCTTAATAAATAAGCAATATATTAAATATTAATTTGTTTATTTATCTAAATGCAATGTAAAATTTCCAACTAAAAAGAATTTTTTTATCAAAAATTCCCTTATCCGTTGACTTTTTATCAAAAAAATTATATAATAACTCTGTTATGTCTGTATGTGTGTCTTTCGTAACAGAGTTATTTTTATGAAAGCAACTACAGTCAATTAAAAAATGGAGGTTCCTAAGGCATGAAAAGAATACCAAAGCCTGTATTCTTCATTGTAGCCTTGCTGGTGCTTGCTTTTACATTTACAGCAGTTTTCGGAGTATCCTACTATACAGGTGACAACAAAAACACTGTCGTTAAAGGCATTAGCGATATACGATGGGGAATAGACATCAGGGGCGGTGTTGAAGCAACATTTAAGCCTGCCGGCGATGTTGACGCTACTGATGAGCAGTTAGAATCTGCTAAAGCAATCATTGAGCTTCGTATGGTATCTGACGGTATTACCGACTATGAACTTTACGCTGACTCTTCAAACGACAGAATTATTGTTCGTTTCCCGTGGAAATCTGACGAAAAAGATTTCGACCCTGCAACTGCTATTGAAGAAATATCATCAACAGCAGAGCTTACTTTCAGACCGGGTAAAAGCTATGAAACTACCGAAGTAGGTTCGGACGGCAACCCTGTTTACAAAACTCCTAAAGACGATACAACTGAAATTCTTATGAACGGCTCTTACATAAAGTCGGCGCAGGCAGTTGTAAATCAGGAAGATAACTCATACGCTGTAAGCATTGAGTTTAACGATGAAGGTAAACAGCTTTTTGGCGATATTACAACTAAGTATCTTAAAAAGACAATCTCAATTTGGATGGATGATGTTATGATTTCCGCACCTACTGTAAATGCGGCAATCACAGACGGCAAAGCACAGATTACAGGTGACTTTGACGCTGAATCTGCAACTGCTCTTGCAAACAAGATTAACGCAGGTGCTCTTCCGTTTAAACTTGAAACTGTAAGTTCAAGCAACATCAGCCCTACACTCGGTGAGAATTCACTTACAGCTATGGCTTATGCAGGTGTTATTGCATTTGTGGTTATTGCTGTCATTATGATTGCAATGTACAGACTTACAGGTGTTATCGCAGTTATTTCTCTTGCAGGTCAGATGGGCCTTGCAATTGCGGCTGTATCAGGTTACTTTACAACTATTTCGTCATTCACAATGACACTTCCTGGTATTGCAGGTCTTATTCTTTCAATCGGTATGGGCGTTGACTGTAACGTAATTACAGCAGAGCGTATTAAGGAAGAATTAAAGCAGGGCAGAACTCTTGACGGTGCTCTCGAGCGTGGTACAAAGAATTCACTTTCTGCTATTATCGACGGTAATATGACAGTTATTATTGTATCTGTTATTCTTATGCTTGTATTCGGTCCTTCAAATATTCTCTCAATCATCTTTGGTGAATCAACAACCGGTACAATCTACTCATTCGGTTACACACTCCTTGTTGGTGTAATTGCTAACTTTATTATGGGCGTATTCCTTACCCGTGTAATGCTCAGAAGTATTTCAGGCTTTAAGGTATTCCGCAAAAAAGGCTTGTACGGAGGTGTTAAGAATGGCTAATGAAAGCACAAAATCCGCTAAGGTTAATGGTCAGCTTTCTGTTGAAGAAGTAAGTGAAAAATTCAACGGCGGCAGAAAGATTATTGACTTTACAGGTCACTGCAAAATTTTCTTTGGCATTTCCATTGCAATTATTGTAATCGGTATCATTTGTAACTTCATTTTCGGTACTACACTTGACATACAGTTTTCGGGCGGTGCGTCAGTAAAATACAGTTATTCCACAGATATTTCCGAATCCGAACTTACTGATTTTATTCAGTCACATACAGAGGCAAGAATTACTACTTCTTATTCAACAGATATGGTTGGTAATTCCGGTCATAATGTTGCTGTTCAGTTCTCCGGAAACAAGGCTATTGATACTAACATTCAGTCGACACTTCTTGAAGATCTCAATAAACAGTATCCTGATGCAGGCTTTAAAATTCTTGAGTCGGGTTCTATTGACGCTTCAATGGGCTTTAACTTCCTCTTAAAGTGTCTTACAGCTGTTGCAATCGCAAGTATACTTATGGTTATTTATGTAACACTCAGATTTAAGAAAATCGGCGGTCTTTCAGCCGGTGTTACAGCTCTTATAGCACTTTTCCACGATGTTGTTATGATTTACTTTATGTATGTAATCTTCCGTATGCCGATTGATTCCAACTTCATTGCCGTAGTTCTTATGATTCTCGGTTACTCACTTAACGATACAATCGTTATTTACGACCGTGTTCGTGAAGAACGAAAAGCACTTGGCAGAAAAACAGATGCAGGTATGGTATTTAATCTCAGTGCTACAAAGTCGCTTAAGAGAACAATTATTACTTCTGTAACAACTCTTTCAGCAATCTTGATTGTATATATTGTTGCCTTAGTATATAATATCTCTTCGGTACAGGCTTTCGCACTTCCGATGATTATCGGTATCATTTCAGGTTGTTATTCTTCTATCTGTATTGCAGGTCCTCTTTGGGTACTCTGGCAGAGAAAGAAAAAGAACAGCAAAAAGAAATAATGCGTTTGCTTTAAATTTTATTTAATAATTATGGGCTGCGATATTAATAAATTTCGCAGCCCTGAATTTATATGTAAATGTATAATTTTTTATCAGCTTTGGTAAAACTATTTTGGGGTAATTTTTATATCTTAGGAGTGTTTTATGAAAAAAATCTTTTCACTATTATTGGTATCTGTATTGATGTTATCTTCTTTACTTAGCGGCTGTTCGAGCAGCGAACCGAGCAGCAAATCTTCCGATAAAATCAGCATAGTAACCTCGATTTTCCCTTATTATGATTTTGCAAGAAATATTGTCGGCGATAAAGCAGATGTAAAGTTATTGCTTTCACCCGGTAACGAACCGCATCATTATGAACCGTCACCGTCCGACATTGTTGCCATAGAAGAATGTGATATATTTATCTATAACGGCGGTGAAAGTGACGAGTGGGTTGAAAATGTGCTTGACTCTCTTGAAAATAAAAATATTACTGTTTTGAAGATGACCGATTATGTGTCACTTCTTAATGAAAAAAATCCTGACCATACTGACGGTGATGAGGCAGATGAACATATATGGACTTCTGTCAGAAATGCCGAGCAGCTTGTAAAGAAAATATCGGATGTTGTTACGGAAAAGGATAATAAAAATAAATCTGAATATGAAAACAATACAAATCAGTATCTTTTAAGTCTTGACGAACTTGACAAAGAATTTACCGATGTTGTTAATAATAAAAAGCGTGATACAGTTGTATTCGGCGACAGATTTCCGTTTTTGTATTTTATGACCGATTACGGACTTAACTACGAATGTGCGTTTCCGGGCTGCAGCAGTGAAACCGAACCGAGTCTTGAAGTAGTGACAAGACTTATTGATTATGTAAGAGATAATAATATTCCTGTTGTGTTTCACCTTGAAATGTCAAACGGCAAAATTGCGCAGTTGATCGGTGATGATACCGGAGCTGAAATTTTGCAGTTTTCGTCGTGCCATAATATTACAAAAGATGAATTTAATAACGGAGAAGATTATATTTCTGTTATGAAACAAAATTGCAGTGCATTAAAGGAGGCTTTATCTTAATGTCATTAATTGATTTTAATAAGGTAACTATTGGCTATGACGGCAAAAGTGTAATTTCGGATCTTAGTTTTCAGATAAAGCCGAATGAATATGTTTGCATAGTTGGCGAAAACGGTTCAGGTAAGACAACACTTATGAAATGCTTACTTGGACTTATTCCGCCTTTATCGGGTAAGATTACATTCGGTGACGGATTAACTCAAAATGAAATCGGTTATCTTCCGCAAAAAACCGTTTTGCAAAAGGATTTTCCTGCATCTGTTGAGGAGGTAGTGCTTTCCGGCTGTCTGAATAAAAAACATACCTTGTTTTATTCAAAAGAACAGAAAAAAACCGCTGAAAAAAATATGAAACTTACAGGAATTACAGATATTCGTAAAAACTGTTTTCGTGAACTTTCGGGTGGTCAGCAACAAAGGGCATTGCTTGCAAGAGCATTGTGTGCAACAACAAAACTTTTGATTCTCGATGAACCTGTTACGGGACTTGACCCTGTTGCAAGTGCGGATATGTACAACCTTGTAAAGAATCTGTATAAAGAGGGAATAACGGTAATTATGGTATCACACGATATTACCGCCGCAGTAAATAACGCAACAAAAATTCTTCATCTTTCAAAAGACAATTACTTTTTCGGCAGTACGCATCAGTATCTTCATTCCGATGTAGGCAAGAAGTTTTTGATTACCGATTGCCCTTGCGATGATTGCAGGCATCACCATATTCATAATTTAGCGTAAAGGAGGCGGTAAGATGTTTGAAACTATTGCTGAAATGTTTTCGTACGGTTTTATTGTAAGAGCTTTTATTGTCGGTACTCTTGTTTCGCTTTGCGCCGCTTTGCTTGGCGTAACTCTTGTGCTGAAACGATATTCTATGATCGGTGACGGCCTTTCCCATGTAGGCTTTGGTGCGCTCGCAATTGCCGCATCGTTAAATCTTGCACCGTTACAGGTTGCGGTTCCGGTTATAATCATTGCCGCATTTTTACTTCTAAGACTTTCGGAAAAAAGTAAAATCCGTGGAGATGCCGCCATTGCCATTATTTCAAGTACAGCACTTGCAATCGGCGTTGTTTGCGTAAGCATTTCGGGTGTGAATACAGACCTCAATTCCTATCTATTCGGCAGTATTCTTGCCACAACAAATGCAGACGCTATAATGTGTGCGATACTTGCATTGATTGTAATTGTGATTTTCGTGCTGTTTTACAATAAGATTTTTGCCGTTACATTTGATGAAACCTTTTCAAAGGCGACAGGACTTAAAACGGGTGTGTACAACACAGTAATTGCCCTGCTTACGGCACTTACAATAGTAATCGGTATGAGAATTATGGGTACGCTTTTGATTTCGGCTTTAATAATTTTCCCTGCACTTTCTTCAATGAGGGTGTGCAAAAAATTTAAGGCGGTAATTATTTGCTCGGGTGTACTTTCGCTTATTTGTTTCTTTGTGGGAATGTATGCGTCCTACACCATGGACACCCCAACAGGTGCAAGCGTGGTTATAGTAAATGCCGTTGTATTTGTAATTTTCTGGCTTATTGAAGTTATTAATACAAGAGTAAGAAAACACAATTAATTATAAAATATTTTCAATTTTAACAAGCTCACTGTCCTTTACGGAGGTGAGCTGTTTTTTTATGCCCGCACTTTCGGCAAGGTAATTGTCGTTGCTCTGTGTAGCGACATATGACCGCATTGCAGATAGGTTTACACTGATTTCATCAACATAATCGTGAATAAGAAGAATATCAAAAATGTTTAGATTCTTTTGCCATTTTGATTCCGCAGCTGCAAGCACATCTTTTGCACCGTCATAATTCTCACTTTTAACAAGGTTGTCGGCAGATACAATTTCTTCGTTAAGTTCGTCAATTCTATTTGTAACATAGAACATTTCAAAAATGCCTGTTGCTATTGATAAAATAAAAAAAGCCAATGATATATATATTCTTTTCATATTAATTTTCCTTTGTAATTATTTTATAATTTCCTGCTCCGTCAAGCGTCATAATAAATATATCGTCTATGGCGACATTTTCTTTGTAAAGAATTTTATCTACGGTTTCTTTGCTGTTTTTGCAAAGTCTGAGTGAATTTTGTAAAAGCTGTCCGTCGCTGATTACCACGGTTTCAAGTTTTGTGTCGGGAACTTTAATATCGAGGTTTTCAAGTGTTACCGTGCGCTTTTCGGGCTTTTGCAAAACACTTATTTTTCCGTTGGTTTCTACGATACAATATTGTACCTCGTCGAGTGAAAAAATATCCTGTTGTCTTAGCTGAATACATAAATCTTCGGTTGACATTCTAAGCCGTTTCATTTCGTTTTGCATCAGTTTTCCGTCCTCTATTACGGTTATGGGCGAACCGCAGATAAGACCTCGGAATTTTCTGTTTTTCAGCATTATTATACTTGCTATTATTTCACAGGCAATAAGAACGAGTACGGGAATTATGCCCGAAAGCAACGGTTGTGAAGTATTTGACATAGGAATTGCCGCAATATCGGATACAATCAGAGTTACTACAAGTTCACTCGGCTGCATATCGCTTATTTGCCTTTTGCCCATAAGCCGGATTGCAAGAATAACAAATGCATACAAAAGCAGAGTTCTTATAATTGAAATAATCATTTTATCACCATTACTAATGTTTGCAATAAATGTAATTATATACAAATTGCGGAATAATTGAGATAACTTTGTAAAGCCTAAATATTGGTGATAGAATGTATAATTCATTAAAAGAAAATTTATCTTCCCTTAAATCGGCTTTCGCAAATTCCGCCGATTTTACGGTGAGAGATATGATATTAAATTCAGATAATAAAACCACATCCGCAGTAATTACAATAGAGGGAATGTGCAGCAAAGAAGTAATCGCACTTTCTATAATTAATCCGATTCTTGATTATGATTTTAAAAATGCAAGCGGCACACAAATTCTTGATGAAATTCGACTTTCGGTACTCTCTGCAAGTGAAATTGTGGAATTTGAGAGCTTTGATGAGGCAATAATGTTTTTAACTTCAGGTTTTGCTGTAATTGCCGTTGACGGATGCAGTAAAATGCTTGCAATCGGTGTGCAGGGCTTTTCTTTCAGAGGAGTTACCGAACCCGAGAGCGAAGTGGTACAGCGTGGTTCAAAGGAAGGCTTTACCGAACCTTTGAGAATTAATATGACGCTTATCAGACGAAGAATAAAAAGTCCTGACCTTGTATTTGAAACCGCAACAGTCGGTACAACTTCAAAAACTCAACTCTGTATTTGCTATCTGCAAAATTCGGTGTCTAAAATTATCCTTGATAAAATAAGAAAAAGACTGCAGTCAAGTGACCTTGAAATGGTGCTAGCATCGGGTTATTTATCTGAATATCTTGAGGACAAGGGCACAAAGTCTATATTTTCGGGAGTAGGCATTTCCGAACGCCCCGACACTGTATGCGGAAAACTTATGGAGGGAAGAGTAGCAATTTTGGTTGACGGTACTCCGACCGCAATTATTATTCCGCATATTTTTGTGGAAGAATTTCAGAGTGTGGACGATTATTCAAACCGCCCGTATTATGCAACCTTTATCAGAATATTAAAGTATATTTCATTTTTCACGGCAATATTTGTACCCGGTATTTATACTGCGTTTGCTCAATTTCATCCCGAGTATTTTCCGAAAGGCTTGCTTTTAAAAGCGTCAACGGCACTTGCGGATACTCCTTTGCCTGTTGCGCTTGAAGTGCTGATAATTATGTTTGTTTATGAAATAATGAGAGAGGCGGGATTGCGGATTCCAAAACCGCTCGGTCACGCCGTCAGCATTGTGGGTGCGCTTGTAATTGGTGAAAGTGCGGTAAATGCAGGGTTTATTGCCTCATCTACCCTTATGATAGTTGCAGTTGCGGCAATCAGCAGTTATGTTACTTCGTCGCTTTATGCACCTATTACAGTGCTTAGATTTGCTTTTGTGGCAGTCGGAGGGATTTTTGGAATGTGGGGGATTGTTCTTATGAGTTGCTTTGTGCTTGCAAATATATGTGCAAAAACTTCTGTCGGTGTTCCGTATATGTCTTCGCTTGCTCCTTTTTCTGTAAGAAGAATGAGAGATGTTTTTGTGCGTGCGGATTGGAAAAGATTATCCCAACATACAATAAGAGTTCAAAAGTTTGCTCAAACAAAGGAGAGTGACTCTGATGAAGGGTAAGATAACCCAGGTATATGCAGGGCTGTTTGCCGTTTTTGTTTTTATATTTTTGGGAGTAAAATATAATTATCTCGGCACACTTCCTTTGTGGGCGGTTGTTCTTGAAATTTTATTTATGGCGGTTGTACTCGCAGTGCTTATGCTGCCGTCTTACATTCTCCATAAGTTAACAGGCTGTGATGTGTTTAATGTGTTTTTAAATAAAAGCTCATTGACAAAAATTATATTTTCTTCTTTTTATTGCATATTGTTTGTATTTGCAAGCGTGCGATTTCTTTCACTGTATGTTGATATTCTTATTACTGCGCTGAACTCGAATGCAAACAGGTTTGTACTTGCCGTCGGAATACTTTTTGTATGCGCATACAGTGCGTACAAAGGTGTGTTTACTGCATCAAGATGTGCTCTTATCAGTTCGGTTGTTACGGCAATTTTTATAATAATATTTCTGCTTGGCAATATTTCTGATGTAGAATTAAGCAATCTTTATCGCAGTAACAGTACAGATGATTTTTTTGCCGCACTTTTTTCTTTGCTGCCTGTTTGTATGTTGCCTGTAATTTTTTCTGTAATATCGGGAAGTTTCAGTCAAAGTAAATCCGCTTTTGTATGGTTTCTTGTAATTGTCTTTGTAAGCAGTGCTGTGCTTGTGTTTTTTATGAATACAGTTCTTGCTGATTATGCAGACGGCAGGGAGTTTCCGTATTTCATACTTGCAAAAAATGCCTCCTTCGGACAAATGACGAGTTTTGATTTTCTTTATATGATTTGTATTTCTTTTTGCTCTTTTATAATTGTTTCACTGCTTTTATGCTGTATAAATGAGAGTACAGGTGTAAAGAAAAGAGGAAAAAATACCTTTATATTTACATCTTTGATTTTTGTAATGTATATATGTACCGAGGTTTTTCCGAAAGCAAAGGAGCTTGTGCAGAATGATATTATTTTTGCAGTTATGTGTGCCATATACGCAGTTGTATTACCGATTTATGCTTTGTTCAGATTGAAAGGAGGCAAACAGGGTGATTAAAAAAGTTTTGGCATTAATGCTTGTTTTAAGCAGTGTATTTTTGTGCGGTTGCGACAACAGTAAAAGGATAGATAAAGCTGTTATTATTGAGTGCATTATAGTTGATAAAAGCGATTACAAATTTATTTATATTTCTGATGAAGAAAAAAGTGAAACTGTCAAAATCAAAGAAGAAAGCCTTGAAAAAGCGCTCAAAACTTTAAAAACCGAGCATAAACCCGAAATTGTACTTTCTAAGCTTGAGCTTATAGCATTTGCGGAAAATGTTGACAGCGAAAAATATTACTCTGCATTACAGTATATAAAGAATAATTATGCGGTATCGCCGTCGGTATATACAGCGGTATGCAGTAACGACATTTTAAAATTGCTTGATGAACCGAAAACGCTTGAAAAATGTACTGAACAAATAATGATTTTAGAGAAAAAAGATACCGACATTTCATCAACTCTATTAAAAATGAACAACAACCTTAATAAATCTAAGAAATCATTGCTATATTTACCTCATATTAGTAAAAATAATGGGGTTACAGGCGAAAAAGTTGAAATTATGATAAAAAAATGAAAAATAATTCATAAAAAGACTTTATACTATAAGCGTTTTGTTGTATAATAATTGATGTATAGAATGGAAAGGCTATATACTTTGGGCAAAACTTTTGAATATATTTACCAAAGTAATTTGTGATAATGTAATTAAATTGAGAATAAAATACTTTAATATAACTTTGTAAACATAAGCCTGTGCAATGAGTAAACATAAGTTGCGGACAGCATAGTCAAAAAATTATTTTTAAAGCGGATTTTTTAAAATCTCGGTTTAATATCATTATTACTGATACAAAGCCTTTCACGAGCATATATTTTAATTATTGAACGGCGGTGGATTTATGGCTAGTGATTTTTCGGTTGCATTATCAAAAATGACTGAAGATTTAGATTTGCAAAAGGTTTATATTGCTGAAAATTTTGAAGAAATCAAAGTTTCAACATTTGAAGTAAATCGTCCGGGACTTGAGCTTACAGGATATTTTGACTTTTTCGACAGCAGCCGACTGCTTCTTTTTGGTACAACAGAGTTTTCGTATCTCTCTCGTTTCGGCTCGGAGGCTCAAAAAATGGTTATTGACTCAATATTGAGCTTTGGCCCGCCTGCGATTATCATTTCAAGAAATATCGAACCACCTATAGCTATGATGGAAAGTGCAAAAACACATAAGGTGTCAATTTTGCGCTCGGCAGAAACAACATCACAGGTTACAGCGGCACTTTTCCAATATCTTAACAAAGAACTTGCACCTCGAATTACAAGACACGGTGTTCTTGTGGAAGTTTACGGTGAGGGTTGTCTGTTGCTCGGTGACAGCGGTGTAGGTAAGAGCGAAACCGCTATCGAACTTATTAAGCGTGGACACCGTCTTGTTGCCGATGACGCAGTGGAAATCCGAAAAACCTCCACTCACACGCTTATGGGACAGTCACCTGAAAATATCCGACATTTTATTGAACTTAGAGGTATTGGTATTATTAATGCAAGACAGCTTTTCGGTATGGGTTCGGTAAAGATTACGGAAAAAATAGATATTGTTATCAATCTTGAAATTTGGGACAACACCAAGGTTTACGACAGAATGGGACTTGATAATCAGTATATGGATATTTTGGGCGTTGAAGTGCCGACCTTGACCATACCTGTAAAGCCGGGCAGAAACCTTGCCGTTATTATTGAGGTTGCGGCCATGAACAACCGTCAGAAAAAGCTCGGTTATAATGCCGCACAGGAGCTTTTGAGCGCACTCGGTATGGATTTTGATATGTCGCAGACAGAGAAAGTCATCGTTGACAAATGGGAGTAATAACGGGGTGAGCAAGTGAAATTAGTTGCCGATATGCATACACATTCAATAGCGTCTACACACGCTTATGCCACTATAACGGAAATGGCACAGGAGGCGCACGATCTCGGACTTTTTGCCATTGCAATCACTGACCATGCAAGAACTATGCCTGGAGCACCGGGTCCGTTCTATTTTGAATCCCTTGCTATTTTACCAGCATACATAAAGGGAGTAAGAGTGCTGCACGGAATAGAGGCTAATATATGCGATTACAGCGGTAATCTTGATGTTGAGCCGCAGCTGCAGGATAATCTTGAATGGGTGGTAGCTTCACTTCACACTTTAACTATTGAGGGCGAGGCAACTGTTGAAAAATGTACACAGGCTTACCTCGGTCTTGCAAAAAATCCTAATGTAAATGTCATTGGTCACAGTGGCAGTGAATACTTTAAATATGACTACGAAAGAGTTATCCCTCAGCTTGCAAAAGAGGGCAAACTTATTGAAATTAACGATTCCGCATTCAGATATAAAAAGAGTTGCGCCTCAAATTGTACGCAGATTGCAAAACTTTGTAAAAAATACAAAGCAAGAATTTGCGTGGATACCGATTCGCACTATACCCATACCCTTGGCAGAGGCACCGAAACTCTGAAAATGCTTGAAGATATAGATTTTCCGCAGGAGCTTATTGTTAATGCGAACGAAGAAACCCTGAAAGCATACTTTAAGGAGAAAAATATTTATTATTAACTGGAGTAATTCGATGAATAATATTGAAAATATATATAAATTTGCAGACAGCCTTGCTTGTGAAACAAAGCTTAACGAGCCGATGAAAAAACACACAAGTTTTAAAATCGGCGGCAATGCGGCAGTTTACATAAAGATTGACAGTCTAAGTAAGCTTTGCAAATTTGTAAGAGAATGTAAACTTACAGATACAAAATATTTCTTGCTCGGTAACGGCAGTAATATACTTGTAGACGATAATGGCATGGATTGCGCTGTTATTAAACTTGACGGCGATTTCAAAGAGATAAGAATGATAGACAGCGAAACCGTTTATTGCGGCGCAGGCGCTACACTTGCTGCTCTTTGTAAATTTGCGCTTAACAACAGTCTTTCCGGACTTGAGTTTGCGTGGGGAATTCCGGGCTCTGTAGGCGGTGCGGCATTTATGAATGCGGGCGCTTACGGCGGAGAAATGAAAGATGTTGTCGTGTCGGTAAATCATATTACAGATGACGGCGCTATCGGCAGAATTGATAAAGAAAATCTTGAATTCGGCTATCGCACAAGTGCTTACCGTAATAATAACTGCATAATCACAGGCATTACACTCAAACTTAAGAGTGATAATCCCGATGATATTCGTCACAGAATGGACGATTTTATGAGTAGACGAATTGATAAACAGCCGCTTGAATTTCCGAGTGCTGGCAGTGTTTTCAAGCGACCCGAGGGAAATTACGCAGGTGCTTTGATAGAACAGTGCGGATTTAAAGGTAAGGGTGTCGGCGGTGCCGAAGTATCGGAAAAACACGCAGGCTTTATTATTAATAAAAGCAATGCCACTGCTAAAGATGTAAAAGAGCTTATTTCTCAAATTCAGACAACTGTTAAAAAAGAAACAGGTTATGATCTTGAATGTGAATTGATAATGCTTTGAAAATAATTATTTATGCAATTATTAAGGCGTAATAGAGGAAGTTGATATTATGGAATTTGTAATTATTTCTGGTATGTCGGGTGCAGGCAAAACAAGTGCGCTGCACATTATGGAGGATATAGGATACTACTGCGTTGACAATATCCCCACCTCACTTTTGCAGACATTATACAAACTTTGCAAAGATTCTTCGGACAAAGCAATGAAAAGAGTTGCGGTTGTGGTTGATGTCAGAGGCAACGGCGATTATGAGGTTATGTACGACGACCTTGAAAACTTCAAGAAAAATAACGAGGGCGTAAGTATTCTTTATATTGACGCAAAAGTCGACAGCCTTATTGTGCGCTATAAAGAAACAAGAAGAAGACATCCGCTTACCGAAAGACTTAAGGACGGCTCTGTTGCCGCCGCCGTAAAGGAAGAGCAAAGATTGCTTGTTCCCGTAAAAACACTTGCCGATTACAGTATTGATACGACATTTATGTCAATTAAACAGCTTAGAGAACGCATTATTTCGATGTTTCTTGAGAACAGCTCCAACAGTATTATGATTACTTTTATGTCTTTTGGATTTAAGTACGGTATTCCGCTTGAATCTGATTTGATTATAGATGTTCGTTGTTTGCCTAATCCGTTTTATATTGCGGAACTTAAGGAACATACGGGACTTGAAAAATGTATTCAGGACTATGTGCTTGACAGCGAAGAAACACAGGAATTTGTAAAAAGACTTATTGACTGGCTTGACTATTCATTGCCTTTGTATCTTAAAGAAGGCAAAAGCGAGCTTGTAGTCGGCATAGGCTGTACGGGCGGCAAGCACCGCAGTGTTACAATTGCGGAATTGCTTGATAACTATTTTATGGAAAAAGGTTACAAGTGCATTGTACAGCACAGAGATGTAAAAAAATAACGAGGTGTAAATAGTGTCGTTTTCCTCCGAAGTTAAAAAGGAGCTTTGCTCTGTTAATGCTGTAGATACCGAACAAAAAAAGGCAGAGCTTTACGGCCTACTTATTTTCTCTAAGGTATTTAAAAAAGATAAAATTGTTCTTACAACCGAAAACAGTGATGTTTCTAAAAAAGTGACGGATTTGCTTGAAGAACTTTATATGCCGATTATCGAAAAAGAAACCACTTTGCGTGTCAGAACCACAGAGCATCACCTTTCTAAAATTTCACTTATAAATGCCGATGACTGTTTAAGAATTTTTGATGATTACGGTCATCACGACAATGATATATCGCTAAGAGTAAACAGAGCCAATATAAGCAGTGACGAACTTGTGGCGGCTTTTTTACGAGGAGCTTTTGAGGGCTGCGGTTCGGTGTCTGACCCAATGAAAAGTTACCACGCCGAGTTTTGTGTGCCGCATAAAAATCTGTCGATCGATTTGTGTAAAATTCTTTCGGAAATACCCGAATGTGATTTTACGCCGAAAACAGTTGTGCGTAACGGCAGTTATGTTGTCTATTTTAAAGGCAGTGAGCAAATTTGTGATTTGCTTACATACATAGGCGCAACAAATTGTGCTATGGAAATTATGGGTACAAAGGCTGTAAAACAGGTGCGCAATAACATTAACAGGCGCATAAACAGTGAGGTTGCCAATATAACCAAAATTGCGTCTGCTTCCGCAAAGCAGCTTGCGGCGATACAAAAAATCAAAGACAAAAAGGGAATAGAGTCTTTGCCCGACGATTTAAGAGAAATAGCCGTGTTAAGACTTGAAAATCCCGAAATGTCGCTGAGAGATTTGGGACAAAACCTTTCTGTGCCGATAAGCCGCAGCGGCGCAAACCACAGAATGAACAGATTACTTGAATATGCAGAGGATCTTGAATAATGAATAAAAAATTAACTTTTGAACAAGCTGACGCTAAACTTGACGAGGTTGTGGCTAAACTTGAAAATTCACAACTTCCGCTCAAAGAAAGTGTTGATTGCTACACAGAGGCTTGCGAATTACTTGCTTTTTGTATGCAGGAACTTTCGGAAAGCAAAGGCAAAATTGAAGATATTAATACAAAGTTAAATAATATTTGTACTACAGACGGTGATGAATAATGACTGATTATATAAAACAAACCGAACAGGCTCTTTATGATTATTTGCCTGACTTAAATTGCAGAGAAAAAGAACTTATCGAGTCTATGAAATACAGCCTTGAGGCAGGCGGAAAAAGAGTAAGACCTAATCTTGTATTCAGTTTTAACAAACTTTGCAAGGGCAAGACCGAGGCTGCGGTACCTTTTGCTTGTGCGGTTGAGATGATACACACATATTCGCTTATTCACGATGATCTGCCTTGTATGGATAATGACGATATGCGCAGAGGCAAACCGTCAAATCATAAGGTGTACGGTGAAGATATTGCTTTGCTTGCGGGTGATGCATTGCAGTCGCTCGCTTTTGAAATTATGACAAGCGACAAGGCAATCAGCCAAAGCTCGGCTGCTGCGTGTTGTAAAGCTGTAAATACCCTTGCGGCTTATTGCGGTGCAAGAGGTATGGTCGGCGGTCAGGTTATTGACATTATTAATGAAAATAAATCAGCACCGATTGAAGTGTTGAGAGAAATGGATTATAAAAAAACAGCTTGTCTTATAAAGGCGGCTTGTGAGCTTGGATGTATTTCTGCGAATGCTGATGATAAACTTATAAAATCAGCATCTGAATACGGCGAGTGTATAGGTATTGCTTTCCAGATTCAGGACGATATTCTTGATGTTACTTCCACTGACGAAGAACTCGGAAAACCTGTAGGCAGTGACAACGAAAACGCTAAGTCAACATATGTGTCGCTTCTCGGTATAGAAAAGTGCAGAGAACTTGTTGCTGAACTTACAGATAAGGCAAAAACGGCTCTTAATGCTTTTGACGGTGATACAACGGCTTTGTGCGATTTTGCGGATTACCTTGCAAGCCGTAAAAAATAATTTATTATGAATATGAAAAAGGATAAGGGGGGAGAAAATGGGTGACTATGAGTTACTGTCAAAAATAAAATCGCCTGCCGATGTAAAAAGGCTTGATGAAAAAGACTTGGCGAAATTATGCAGTGAAATACGAGAAAAATTGATTGAAACCGTATCGCTCAACGGCGGTCACCTTTCTCCGAATTTAGGCGTTGTGGAACTTACCGTGGCACTCCACAGAACTTTTAATTTGCCCAAAGACAGCATTGTATGGGATGTTGGACATCAGAGTTATACTCATAAATTGCTTACGGGAAGATTTGACGATTTTTATACATTGCGCCAAAAAGGCGGCATTTCGGGTTTTCCTAAACGCAGTGAAAGCAAGTATGATGATTTTAATACAGGCCACAGCAGTACATCTATTTCTGCGGCATACGGTATTGCAAGAGCAAAGATGTTAAGCGGAGATCAGAGCCATACGGTTGCCGTAATCGGTGACGGCTCATTTACGGGCGGACTTGCTTTTGAGGCAATGAACAATGCCGGACGATTCAAAAAGAATTTTATTGTTATTCTTAATGACAATAAAATGTCAATTTCTAAAAATGTCGGTGCTTTTCCGAGATATCTTACCACAGTAAGAATACAGCCGTGGTATATAAGAGTAAAGAAAAATACGGAAAAGGTGCTTTCTAAAATTCCTCTGTTCGGCAGACCGATAAGCGCATTTTTAAGAAGAAGTAAGTCAAAAATTAAAAATCTTGTGTACAAAAATACTTTGTTTGATTGCTTTGGCTTTACATATATCGGTCCTATTGACGGTCACGATATACCGGAACTCGAAAATGCACTTTCAGCCGCAAAGAAAATCAATTCACCCGTACTTTTGCATGTTGTTACTAAGAAAGGCAAGGGATATTTACCTGCCGAAGAAAATCCGGGCACTTTCCACGGAATCGGCAAATTCGATATTGAATCAGGCGAACCTATATCTTCTCATAAAGGTTTTTCTGCTGAATTTGGTAACACACTTTGTGAACTTGCGGAAAAAGATAAAAAAATCTGTGCTATTACCGCCGCAATGGCAAAGGGAACGGGACTTGAGAAATTTTCTATCTATCATAAAGAAAGATTTTTTGATGTCGGAATTGCGGAAGAACACGCCGTGACTTTTGCGTGCGGACTTGCCTCAAAGGGTATGCGTCCTGTATTTGCGGTTTATTCGACATTTTTACAGAGGTCATATGACCAGATTATACACGATGCGGCAATGAGCGGACTGCACATTGTTCTTGCTATTGACAGAGCGGGAATTGTCGGTGATGACGGCGAAACACATCAGGGCGTATTTGATGTATCTATGCTTAATTCAATTCCGAATGTCACAATTTTTTCTCCGACATATTTTGACGGACTGAAATGTGCGCTTAATTCCGCAATTTATGTTTGCAACAATGTTGCCGCCGTAAGATACCCTCGTGGCGGTGAACTTTATAAGCCCGATGATTTTGGCGAAGAAAGCATTACTTATGATGTTTACGGCAACAAAGATTGCGGCAAGCTGATTATCACTTACGGCAGATTATTCTCTTATGCCTGCAAAGCAAAAGAAATGCTTGCGGAAAAAGGCATAGAAGTTTGTATTTTAAAACTTTGTAAAATCAAACCGATTGACCCGTTGGCATTTGATTTTGCAACCGAATTTAATACGGTGTGGTTTTTTGAAGAGGGAATAAAAACAGGCAGTGTTGCCAGAAATTTTGGTGATGCTTTGCTTGCAAGACAGTTTAACGGCTGTTATCATATAAAAACCATTGGCGATAAATTTGTAAAACAGATGTCGGTATCCGAGGCTTTGCATATGCTCAAACTCGATGCAGAGGGTATGGCTGATGTAGTCTTGGAAGACCTTGACAGGATTGGAAACAGATAATGAAAAAAAGACTTGATTTACTCGTATATGAAAACGGATTTACTGACAGCCGTGAAAAGGCAAAAGCTGTAATTATGGCAGGTCAGGTATATGTGGATAACCAGAAAGCCGACAAATGCGGTCAGAGCTATGACGAAAACTGTAAAATTGAAGTGCGTGGTTCAACTCAAAAATATGTAAGCCGTGGCGGACTGAAACTTGAAAAAGCTATAAATAATTTTGATTTTGACTTAAACGGAAAAATCACTATGGATATAGGTGCTTCGACAGGCGGATTTACCGACTGTATGCTGCAAAACGGCGCAAAGAAAGTTTATTCCATTGATGTAGGTTACGGTCAGCTTGCTTGGAAACTCAGAAACGATGAAAGGGTTGTAAACCTTGAACGCACAAATATGAGAAAGGTTACAAGGGAGCAAGTGCCTGATGAAATTGACTTTTTCTCGGTTGATGTTTCTTTTATTTCTCTCAAACTTATTTTACCTGTGGCAAGGCAACTTATGGCTGAAAACGCACAGGCTGTTTGCCTTATTAAGCCGCAGTTTGAGGCAGGCAGAGAAAAGGTAGGCAAAAAGGGCGTTGTGCGTGATCCTGCCGTGCATATTGAAGTTGTACGGAATATTTTTAATTTCTGCCTTGAAAACGGCTTTGATGTTTTAAATCTTGATTATTCACCGATCAAAGGTCCGGAGGGCAATATAGAGTATCTCATTCACTTGAGAAAGAGTGATGACCCCAAGTCATATACAGAGATTACTCCTGAAGAACTTGTCAAAAATTCTCATAGTCAGCTTGATAAATAAGCAATAAGATATTATTGCCTGTACAAGAAAGGAAGGGCAGTTATGAAAATAGCTGTAGTGGTTAATCTCAGCAAGGAAAAAGCAATTTCCTGTGCAAAAGAGATAGCAATACTTTTTCTTGGAGAAAACGCTGATGTAGTTATGCTCAGCGAATGTAAACCTTTTTATAAAGGAATAAATATAAGTTATGTCGATACCATTGACGAGCTTTTCGGCTGTTGCGATGCGGCGGTTACGGCGGGCGGTGACGGTACTATTATTCATGCCGCAAAATATGCTGCGGTAAATAATGTTCCGCTTATAGGCGTAAATGTAGGCAGGCTCGGTTTTGCCGCAGACCTTGAACCCGATGATATCGGCAGATTAAAAAAGCTTGTAAATAAAGAATATACAACAGAAAAAAGAATACTTCTTGATGTCGAGGTAAACAAAGACGGTGAAACAAAGCATTATCTTGCGGTAAATGACGCTGTAATTGCAAGAGGTCAGTTTTCAAAAATAATTGATATTAATTTGTATCTGGATGATGAATGGATTGCAAAATACAGAGCCGACGGTTTGCTTTTTGCTACCCCTACAGGTTCAACGGCTTATTCTCTTTCGGCAGGCGGTCCTATAGTTGCACCGCAGACGGACTGCATTATTGCCACTCCTGTCTGTCCTCATTCATTACATTCACGCTCGGTCTTGTTTGACGGCAGTGCAAGTCTTGCGGTTACGGTTCAAATTCCTGCCGATTGCTGCTGCTTACTTACTGTTGACGGCGAAAAAAATGTTGATATTCTTTCGGAAGATACAGTCAAAATCAAAAAATCAGAGCTTTGTCTTGAGCTTATTTCGTTGAGAAAGCGTAATTTCTTTAAGCTGCTTAACGAAAAGCTGAAAGAGAGGGAAATGTAATGAAATCAGGACGACACGCAAGAATACTTGAGCTTATTTCAGAACAGTCTATAGAAACTCAAGACGATCTTCTTAATTGCCTTAAGCGTGACGGTTACAAGGCTACGCAGGCGACAATTTCAAGAGATATAAAAGACCTTCGCCTTGTAAAGGCACTTGATTCAGACGGAAAATACCGTTATATGTCACCCGCAAAAAATCAAAATGAAAGAAAATCAAGTCTTAAGTCGATGTTTTCCACAGCCGTAAATTCTATAGACGCGGCTCAAAACATTGTTGTTATAAGAACTATGGTAGGTATGGCACAGGCGGTTTGTACTTCGCTTGATTCACTTGACCACTCGGAAATTGTAGGAACTATTGCAGGCGACGATACTATTTTTGTTGCTTGCCGTACCGTAAATGACGCAGTTAATCTTACCGAGGAGCTTAAAAAGCTGCTCTGAACAGGGATGATGTTATATGCTTACAACTTTATATATAGAAAATATAGCGGTTATCGAAAAGACTTCTATTGACTTTTCGCAGGGACTTAATGTACTTACAGGTGAAACCGGTGCAGGTAAAAGTATTATTATAGATTCAATCAACGCTATTATGGGACAGCGTACTTCAAAAGAACTTGTGCGTACCGGCGCAAAAACAGCGCTTGTAACCGCACAGTTTGATGATGTAAACGATACCGTAAAAGCAAAGCTTGCGGAACTTGGATACAACAATGAAGATGACGATACTTTAATATTGCAGCGTACGATTTCCGCAACGGGAAAAAGCAGTTGTAAAATCAACGCAAGACCTGCGAGTGTTACTGTATTAAAAGAGGTTGCGAAAAATCTTATTAATATTCACGGTCAGCACGAAAGTTACGAACTTTTTTCGCCTGATACACATATAGATTATATCGACAGCTTTGGCGAATTAAAAAACGAGTTTGAAGATTACCGAGAAAAATATAAAAAGTATAAGGCACTGAAAAAGCAGCTAAACGAGGCTAATTCAGATGAGTCTGCAAGATTGCACGAAATTGATTTGCTTACCTATCAGACAACAGAGCTTTTCAATGCCGATGTTCAGCCCGATGAGATAGAACAGCTTGAAAACGAACGCATTATTCTGATGAATTCCGAAAAGATTTTTACTCTGCTTAATGATTCGAGAGAACTTCTTGACGGAGATGAAAGAACCGCAGGCGGTATTGAGGCTGTTGAAAGTGCGATGAATTATATTCAGAGAGCGGCGTCACTCAATGCGGATTATGAAAGTATTTCCGAGAGCATCACGGATGTTTATTATAATCTGAGAGATTGTATAGAGTCGATTTCCGATGCCGCCGATTCGGTTGAAAGCGATCCGCAAAGGCTTGAAGAAATTGATGAAAGACTTGATTTGTTAAATCGTCTTACAAGAAAGTACGGCTGCGAATGTAATGAATTACCTGCACTTGCCGAAAAAATGCAGACAAGACTTGAAGAACTTTTAAGCTATGATAAGAACAGAGATCAGCTTGAGGCTGACTATAAAGAATCCGAATACAATGCAAGGGTTTCCGCACAAAAATTAAGTTCAATACGAAAAAAGACAGCAAAAGTATTTTCTGAACGAGTGCGTGAAGAAATGAGCTTTTTAAATATGCCGAATGTTCAGATAGTAACTCAATTTGAAAATACAGACTTTTACGAAAAAGGAACAGACAAGGTAGAATTTCTTATTTCCGCAAACCCCGGCGAACCGCCAAGACCGGTTGCAAAGATTGCCTCGGGCGGTGAGCTTTCAAGAATGATGCTTGCAATAAAGACAGTGCTTGCAAGCACAGAAGATATAGATACTTTGATTTTTGATGAGGTCGATACAGGTATTTCGGGTTCAGCCGCTCAAAAGGTCGGATTAAAACTCAAAGAAGTTTCAAAAAGCAGTCAGGTGCTCTGCGTAACACATCAGGCACAGCTTGCGGCGCTTGCCGATGCTCATTATCTTATAAGCAAACAGGTCGAGGACGGCAGAACATTTACGCAGGTAAAGCTGCTTGACTTTGACGGCAGAAAGCATGAGCTTGCAAGAATAATAGGTGGCGTAAATATTACAGACGTAGCACTTGCACATGCCGAATCAATGCTTAAAGAGAGTGAAATTTTGTAAGCGGCAGTTAAAAGGTAATTAAGGAGAATGGCATTTTGAAGAATTGGATAGTATCCGAAATCAACAAGGATGAAGCAAAAAGAATACAAACAGAATACGGATTACCTCCAATACTTGCAATGTTGTTGCAGATCAGAGGCATTACAAAAAGAGAGGAAATCGAGGATTTTTTGCAGAACGACAGCGTTATTGCATCACCTTTTGAAATTAAAGATATGAAAAAAGGTGCTGACAGAATTTTATCTGCAATTGACAATGATGAGCTTATATGCGTTTACGGAGATTACGATGCTGACGGCGTCACTTCTACGGCACTTTTGTACTCTTATCTTGAAACGGTCGGTGCAAACGCTATGTACTATATTCCGTCAAGAGAAACAGAAGGTTACGGAATGAATAAAGGCGCAATCGATATTCTCGCTGAAAAGGGAGTAAAGTTGATTGTTACCGTCGATAACGGAATCGCCGCTGTGGAAGAAATTGATTACGCAAACTCTCTCGGTATTGACACTGTAATTACTGATCACCACCAACCGACGGGAAAAATACCCAATGCTGTTGCGGTAATTGATATGCATCAATCCGACTGTCCGAGTAAGTACAAAATGCTTTCGGGTGTCGGTGTAGCCTTTAAATTGGTTATGGCGCTTGAGGGCGAAAACTGCGATGTATCGTCCCTGCTTGACAATTACTCTGACCTGCTCTGTATAGGAACAGTCGGAGATATTGTGGAATTAAAAAGCGAAAACAGAGTGTTTGTCAAGCGTGGACTTGTTAATATTCAGGAAAGCGACAGAGCAGGTATTAATGCTCTTATTGAAACCGCAGGAATTGCCGGCAAAAAGATTACTTCGGGCAATGTATCATTTACACTTGTTCCGAGAATAAATGCGGTCGGCAGACTCGGATTTTCGGGAAAATCGGTTTCACTGCTGCTGACCGATGATGAAAACGAGGCAATGAGTATTGCGAAACAGCTTAATGAAGATAACAACGAGCGTAAGGAAATCGAAAAAAATATATTAATGAAGATTGACGAAATGGTCAAAGCAAATCCTCATATTACAAATGACCGTGTGCTTGTTATCGACGGCGAGGGTTGGCATCAGGGTGTTATCGGTATCGTGGCGGCAAAGGTCAAAGAATTTTTCGGTAAGCCTACTGTTATTATTTCCCGTGACGGAGAAGAGGCAAAGGGCTCGGGCAGAAGTGTTGAGGGATTTTCTCTTTGTGATGCGGTTTTTGCCTGCTCGGATTTACTTACCCATTGCGGTGGTCACCCTATGGCGGCAGGACTTTCACTAAAAAGCAAAAATATTGAATTGTTCCGCCAAAAAATTAACGAATATGCCCTTAAGCAGGAAAATATGCCGTTTAATGCGTGTAATATTGACTGCAGGTTAAATCCTGCTTTAATAAGCGTTCAGCTTGTAGAACCGCTTGCGTATCTTGCTCCTTACGGTGCGGGCAATCCTACACCGCTTATCGGGTTGTATAAAATGACTCTTTCACAGATTACTCCGCTGTCACAAAATAAGCATTTAAGGCTGCAGTTTAAACGCAATAATTCGACAGTATCGGTTATGAATTTCTTTACCACGCAACAGGAATTTCCTTATAAAGTAGGAGATGTACTTGACCTTGCGGTTACGCTCGATATAAACGAATTTAACGGTCAACGCAATGTTTCCGTAATATTAAAGGAAATAAAACCGTCAGTGCTTGATACAAAAGACTTCTTGCAAAGTCAGAGGAACTACGAAGATTTTAAACTCGGTTTAAATCTTACAAATGCGCAAATAACCGATCTTTTGCCTACTCGTGAAGATTTTGCAATACTATATGTATTCTTAAGAAAATCGGGAGGCTATGCCTATCCTATCGAAACGCTTGTACATAAACTTGATTATAAATTGTCTATCGGAAAAATCAGGATTATTCTTGACGCAATGAGCGAACTGTCGCTTATTGAGGTGATTGAAGGAATAAACAGCGCACAAATCAGAGTTTCCGAAGTGTCGCAAAAGGTTGATCTTAATTCAGCCGATACAGTTATAAAATTGAGGGGGATGCAGTAATGAGTAAATATTCAGGAATAGCACATTATCAGGATTTCAACGAGCTTGTAAAGTTGCTTGGCCAGTCAAACAGTACATATGATATTGACAAAATTACAAAAGCATACAAGTTTGCCGAAAAGGCTCATGGCGACCAAAGAAGAGTGTCAGGCATTCCTTATATTTTGCACCCGACTTCCGTTGCCTGTATTCTTGCCGAACTCGGTATGGATACAGACGCAATCTGCGCCGCACTTCTTCACGATGTTGTTGAGGATACTCCTACAACGCTTGAGGAAGTTGAAAAACTTTTCGGTGCGGATGTTGCAAGGCTGATTGACGGTGTTACCAAGATTTCAAAAATCGCTTTTTCTTCAAGAGAGCAAAGACAGGCAGAAAACATCAGAAAAATGCTTATTGCAATGGCAAACGACATCAGAGTAATTATTATTAAACTTGCCGACCGTTTGCATAATATGCGTACAATAAGCTGTATGCCTGAGCAGAGCAGAAGAGATAAGGCTCACGAAAATATGCAGGTATATGCTCCTATTGCTCACCGCCTCGGTATCAAAACCATAAAAGACGAGCTTGAGGATTTGTCTTTGCAGTACCTTGACCCGATTGGTTACAAGGAGATTGAAGATGCTATCAGCCTTTCGGAAAACGACCGTGACAAGTTTATTGAATCTATAAAAAATCAAATTCTTGAAAAAACAAATAATATAATAAAAAATGTTTACATAAGCGGCAGAGTAAAGAGTGTTTACAGTATTTACCGCAAAACATTTATGCAGGGCAAAACTATTGACCAAATTTTTGATGTCTTTGCAGTGCGTGTAATTGTAGATACCGTATCGGATTGTTATAATGTACTCGGCGTAGTTCACGATATTTTTAAACCTATTCCGAACCGTTTTAAAGATTATATTTCTATGCCTAAGCCGAATATGTATCAGTCATTGCACACAACCGTACTTGACAAAAGAGCCATTCCTTTTGAAGTCCAGATAAGAACATGGGAAATGCACTACACCGCCGAATACGGTATCGCAGCGCACTGGAAGTATAAACTCGGTATGGGTGCGGGCGGAAAAGGCGAAAGTACCCGCCTTGCCGAAAACATCGAGAAAGTCAAAAATATGATTCTCGATCAGCTTGAAGCCGAAGATGTAACGGATATTGCAAAAAATATCAGAAATGACTTTGAAGAAAACGATGTTTATGTGTTCACTCCAAAGGGAGATGTAATGGTAATACCAAACGGCTCAACCCCTATTGACCTCGCCTATATTATTCACACACAGGTAGGACACCGAATGGTCGGCGCTAAAGTAAACGGAAAAATCGTGCCGATTGACTATAAATTAAAAACGGGTGAAATCTGCGAGATTATTACTCAAAAAGAAGAGCATCCTAATAAAGCATGGATAGATATTTGTAAGACTGCTTCTGCAAAGTCAAAAATTCGTCAGTGGTATAAGCACGAAAAGCGTGACGAAAACATTGCCGAAGGTAAGCAGATGCTTGAAAAAGAATTTAAGCGCAACGGCATTAATCTTTCCGATGAAGAGTTTGTTGAGTTTATTGAAAAAATGCTTATGAAAAAGCAGTATGTAACTCTCGACGATGTTTATGCCGCAATCGGTTACGGCGGTATTCAGCTTTGGAAAGTTATGCCGAGAATTAAGGAAGAATACCAGAAAACCTATGCCGCAGATATAGAAAAAATCGAAGTTCCGCAAGCTCCCCGTAAAAAGCCAAAGGCATCTTCGGGTGTTGTAATTGAGGGTACAGACGATGTTCTGGTTAAGTTCTCAAATTGTTGTAATCCTTTGCCGGGCGATGAGATTATAGGTTATATTACGAGAGGTTACGGAGTATCAATCCATAAGAGGGAATGTACAAATGTTCCTAAGAATCTTAATGACTGCGAAGAACCTGAAAGATGGGTAAGCTGTTATTGGGAAGACAAGGCAGGAGAGGCATTCCGCAGTACATTGCAGATTATTGCTACCGACAGAACAGGACTTCTTGCAGATGTAACAATCAAACTTTCAAATATGCACATCTTTATTCATTCTCTTAATTCAAGAGAAGTCGGTGAAGGGAAAGCTATGGTAACCGCTACTATTGATGTTACAGGTAAAAATCACCTTAAAGGTGTAATTTCAAAACTTTCTGACATCAGCGGAATTATTGAGATTAAGAGGTTATAATATGAAAGCAATATTACAAAGAGTTACTTTTGCGGAAGTAAAGGTTGACGGCAATACAGTCGGTAAGATTGACAACGGATTTTTAATTCTGCTCGGTGTTGCGGAGGGTGATACCGAAAAAGAGGCAGACGCACTTTCGTCAAAGATTGCAACTTTGCGGGTATTTACCGATGAAAACGATAAAATGAATCTGTCGCTTGCGGATATTGACGGTGAAGTGCTTGTTATTTCAAATTTTACGCTTTATGCAGATTGTTCTCACGGCAGACGACCAAATTTTATGAAAGCCGCAAAGCCCGATATTGCAGAGCCTTTATATGAATATTTTTGTAAAAAGATGCTCGACAACGGTGTTCGTAAGGCAGAAAAGGGAATATTCGGTGCCGATATGAAAGTATCTTTGCTTAATGACGGCCCTGTTACCATTGATATTGACACCCGTGATTTAAAATATTAACAATACAAGCAGGTAATGAAAATGATAGATTATAAAATTTTTAATGTTACCGATTTGGCTACAAATTGCGTATATCTTATTGACAAGGAAACAGGCTGTAACGCAGTTGTGGACCCCGGTGCAAAGTCAGATAAACTTATTGAACAGATAAATGCAGACGGCGGAAAACTCACCTACGTTTTGCTTACTCACGGTCATTATGACCACATAACATTCGCAAAACAGCTTGCGGATATGTTTGGTGCAATGATTATAACAGGTAAAGCAAATGCAGAGTTTCTTTCCGATTCAACACTTAATCTTACCGCTTTCCATAATATAAACCTTGAGCCGTTTAAAGCAGATGTTTATCTTGAGGACGGCGATACCTTTATGATTGGCGAAACTAAGGTGAAGTATATCAGCACACCCGGGCATACAAAGGGCTGCGGATGCTATATAACAGATAAACTTTTGATTTGCGGTGATACACTGTTTTGCGAATCATACGGCAGAACCGATTTACCGACAGGCAATAACAATGATATGGTAAACTCTATTAAAAAGCTAAAGCAGCTTGAGGGTGACTATATCGTAATCCCGGGTCACGGCCCGACATCTACTCTCGACCACGAGAAAAAATATAATCCTTTAATGAGCAGGGTTTGATATGAATTTATATGTAATTAATCATGGCTTTCACTATGAACTTGAAAATGTGGCAAGATTGTTTTTTCCTAATGAAAAAATAACGGTTGTGCGTGAATGCGAGCGTAAGGAAGAGCCGTATATATATACCGAAATGTCGGATAAACTGACAGTTGAGGTAAAGGCAGGAGATTTCAATAAATCTCTGAATACTGAAAATACAGGCGAAGATAATGAAAAGGAACTTTCGCTTGCACAGATGCTTTATAAACTTTTGTGTGAGTTTACAGGCATAAATCAACCTTGGGGTTTGCTTACGGGTGTTCGTCCTATAAAACTTTTTAGGAATGTTTCAAATGAGCAGGGCTTTGAAAAGGCTAAAGAAATATTTGCAAACGACTACTATGTAAGTCCCGAAAAACTCGACCTTGCCGTAATGACGGAGGAAAACGAAAGAAAAATCATTGAGCTTTCCAAGCCCGATTCTTTCAGTTTATATGTGGGTGTTCCTTTTTGCCCGTCAAGATGCAGTTATTGTTCGTTTGTAATGTCATCTATAGAAAGAGCAAAAAAACTTGTAGACCCGTATGCCGATTTACTTTGCGAGGAGATTAAACTTACAGCCGAAATCGCCAATAAACTCGGACTAAGACTTGAAACCGTGTATTTTGGCGGCGGCACACCGACTACTCTTTCGGCAGAACAGCTTTCCAAGGTAATCGGTACTGTAAACGGTAATTTCAATATGTCAGCTTGCAGAGAATTTACGGTTGAGGCAGGCAGACCCGATACAATTACTGCCGAAAAGTTAAAGGCTTTAAAAGAAAATAATGTTGACAGAATAAGCATAAATCCACAGACATTAAATGACGATGTTCTGCGTGAGATAGGCAGAAAACATACTGTACAGCAGTTTTTTGACGCTTTTGCTCTTGCAAGAAAATGCGGTTTTACAAATATAAATACCGACCTTATCGCAGGTTTGCCGACAGATACTTACGAAAGTTTTAAAAAGTCGGTTGACGGTATTCTTGCACTTGACGCCGAATGTATTACAGTGCACACTCTTAGTATGAAACGCAGTTCCACACTTACCGAAAAAGGTGTTACGATTGACAGAGAGGGCGCAGAAACCACAAGAAAAATGCTCGAATATAATCAAAATGAACTTTTGAAAAAGAATTACATTCCGTATTATCTGTACAGACAGAGCAGAATGGCAGGCAACCTTGAAAATGTCGGTTGGTCTAAAAAAGGCTATGAAAGTCTTTACAATGTTTATGTTATGGACGAAACCCATACAATTCTCGGCTGCGGTTCGGGTGCTGTTACCAAACTCAAGAGAAATAATCCCGACTATCTCGAACGCATATTTAACTTTAAGTATCCGTATGAATATATTGACAGATTTGAGGAAATGATAAAAAGAAAAAATGCAATTTCGGCATTTTATACACAATAAATTTGTTGCTAATCCCGTGCAATAATGCTATAATAGCACAGATATATTATATAGAAAGGTATGACTGATATGGGAAAATTCGACGGTATTTTAGACGATGTTATTGTAAATGCAAAGGCAGCGGCGTCTGTTGTTTCTAAAAAAGCATCTGATGTTTATGACAATTCAAAGCAAAAAATTGTTGCGGCTGAAATCAGAGCGGAAATTAACACCAAACTTAAAGAACTTGGTGCGCTCACTTACAAAAGTGTGGTACACGGTACTGATTTGTCAGACAAAATCAAAGAAAAATCCGCTGAAATTACAGAGCTTAAAGAAAATCTTGATCTTATCAACGACAGCATTTCAGCAACAAAAAGTGTTACTTATTGCCCTGAATGCGGAAGTGATGTTCCTGAAAATTCAAAGTTCTGCAACAGCTGCGGCGCAAAGCTTGATGAAGATAAAGCACAGCTTTAATATTTGATTTTATTTTGATAATTTGGTAATGGGTGATTTAATTTGTCTAAAAAATACAATGCGATAAGTAATGCGGAGGAAAATATTTCTCATTCCTTTTTAAAAGGTGCGGCAATACTTACGCTGAGTATGGTTGTTGTAAAAATCATCGGACTTCTTGACCAGGTACTTCTTACAAACATTTACTCTATGTTTGGCGAAGAATACGCTACAATGGGTTCGGGTCTTTTCAGCAACGCATACGAAATTTTTGTTGTTATATTTACGGTTGCTACAGGAGGACTTCCTATTGCAATTTCCAGACTTGTATCAGAGAGTATAGCTCAAAAAAGATACAAGGATGTCAAGCTGATACATAAGGTATCAATTCCGTTTTTTTCAATAGTCGGCATTGTGTCATTTATGATAATGATTGCAGGCAGTTTTATTTATGTAAGAATAATTGATTCTCCGTATTCGATTTATGCAATGCTTTGCCTTGCTCCGACTATTCTTTTCGGCTGTCTTGTTTCTATTTACAGAGGCTATTTTGAGGGACAGAGAAATATGTTCCCGACTGCAATCTCTGAAATAATCGAGTCAGGCGTAAAACTTATTCTTGGTCTTACTTTTGCATACCTCGTTATGAAATTCGGTATGGACCAATATAATGCTACAGGAGAGTTCCTTTGGTTTACTTTTGAATCGCAGTATGACGCAATGAATACAATTCTTGCGTTTTCCGTAGCAGGTGCTATCTGCGGTATTTCTTCGGGCAGCTTTATGGCTTTTGTATTCTTATTGCTCCGCTTTAAAATCGGCGGTGACGGAATACCCGAAGAATATTACGAAAATTCTCTTGATGCACGCACAAAGAGAGAAACTTTTATACTTATGGTAAAAACTGCCGTGCCCACAGCAATGGGTGCTTTCATAATGAGTATGGGTTCGCTTATTGACCAGATTATTATTCAGCGTGTACTCAAAGAACTTGCGGTAACTAATCCACAGGCACTTATTGACCAGTACGGCAAATACGGTTTTACCGAATCAATTGTAAACGACCCTATTACAATTCACACTAAACTTTGGGGTTGTTATGCGGCAGCACTTAAACTTATGCAGCTTGTAACTGCGGTTACACAGGTATTCGGTTCAAGTGCCATGCCTAATGTTACAAGTGCATGGACAAAGGGCGACAAGAAAGTCCTTAAAACTTCAATGGAAACTGTATTCGGTATGACAATGATATTTACTCTTCCGATGGGTATAGGTCTTTGTGTTCTTGCACATCCGATTATGTCATTTATTTATACAAGTGAGTCTATTGCCGCTATCGGCGGTAATGTACTTATGCTTATGGGACTTACAACTATTTTTGCGGCTATTGAAACACCTATTTGCAGTATGCTGCAGGGCATAGGCAGAACAGATCTTCCTATGAAGTTGTATGCGTTCGGTATGGTTGTAAAAATCGGTATTACATGGATGTTTGTAAGTATTCCTTCCATCAATATTCAGGGCGCAACGGCAGGCTCGCTTATCGGTTACTTCTTGTCTTGTGTTGTAGGCATTTATCTGCTTATTAAACATTCAAAAATAAGAATAAACTTCTATACTACTACAATCAAGCCTTTAATCGGCGCAGTAGCAAGCGGATTGACTGCTTATCTTGTAAATGCAGGCGTACTTATGGTTGCTCCGCACAGAGTTGCGACAATCTGCGCAATTATTGCTGCAATCATTGTTTACATCTTTGTTTTGTTAATATTGCGTACTTTTACTGCCACAGTAATAGAATTTTTGCCAAAAGGGGAAAAAATTGCAAAACTACTTGCAAAATTCCATCTTATTGGGTAAAATATTAATTAAGATTGCGAATTTTTACTACTTGCGACATATTGCATAGTAAAGCTTTTGCCTGAGAGGAAGATTGAAATGGATTTTAAAGAAAAGTCGGAATACAAATTTGAAGATTTAGTTAAAATTGTAAAAATTCTCCGTGCTCCGGGCGGTTGTCCGTGGGACAGAGAACAGACTCACAAATCTATCCGTTCAAACTTCATTGAAGAAACCTATGAGGCTGTTGAGGCTATTGATACAGAGGATAATGACCTTTTAAAGGAAGAACTCGGAGATGTGCTCTTACAGGTCGCTCTTCATTCTGAAATTGAAAGCGAAAAAGGTACATTTAATATTGACGATGTATGTGACGGAGTTTGCAAAAAACTTATTATCCGTCATCCGCATGTATTTGGTAATGTAAATGCCGATACTACCGAACAGGTGCTCAAAAATTGGGACGCTATAAAGATGCAGACCAAAGAGCAGAAAACTCAAACACAGGCAATGGAAAGCGTTTCTAAGGCTTTGCCTTCACTTATGAGAAGTTCAAAGGTTCAGCAGAAAGCCGCAAAGGTCGGTTTTGACTGGAGCAATGCGGAAGATGCACTCGCTAAACTTTATGAAGAATGCGATGAACTTAAAGAGGCTGTCTCAAAGGGTGATACCGATAATCAGTATGAAGAGCTCGGAGATGTTCTTTTCTCTGCAGTAAATGTTGCAAGACTGTTAAAGATTGACAGTGAACACGCTCTTTACGATGCGTGCGACAAGTTTATAGGTCGTTTTTCAAAAGTTGAAGCGCTTGCAAAAGAGCGTGGAATTGATATGAAAAGCGCAACTTTGTCAGAGCTTGATTCCCTTTGGGATGAAGTAAAAATAAAAGAATAATTTGGAGGTCCAATGATATGAACAAAACAGAACTTATTTCAGCTGTTGCTGAGCAGAGCGGTCTTACTAAGAAAGATGCGGAAAAGGCAGTTACAGCAGTTATTGATACAATTATCAACTCTGTTGCCAAAGACGAGAAGGTACAGATTGCAGGCTTCGGTACATTTGAGCAGCGCCAGAGAAAGGCAAGAACAGGCAGCGACCCAAGAACAGGTAATCCAATCGAAATCGCAGCATCTAAGGTTCCGGCTTTCAAGGCAGGCAAGGTATTTAAGGATACTGTAAATCAGTAATTGATTTTTCGGAGTCGGCGTTTGTCGGCTCCTTTTTTTGTCGGAGGTGAAACAATGCGACTTGATAAATATTTAAAAGTTTCAAGACTTATTAAACGCAGAACTATTGCTAACGAGGCTTGCGACGCAGGTAAAGTAAGCGTGAACGGTAAAGAAGCGAGAGCGTCATACGATGTAAAAGTCGGAGATGTAATCGAAATTACTCTCGGTTCAAAAAGTGTAAAAGTAAAGGTTACAGCCGTAAAGGAAGTTGTCCGTAAAGAGGAAGCCGATACAATGTATGAGGCTGTAGTTTAATTGAAAATGTAATATTTTTGTTTTAATCTCCGTATAAATTAAGTAGCATTTATACGGAGGTATTTTTATGAGTGAAATTCCAAAAGGAAAAAATCATACTCTTATGCTTGATGCACGAGGTAAACTTATGCTTACGGGTGCGGAAGATGTAAGCGGCTTTAACGAAGAAACGGTGTCTGTACTTACCTCGTGCGGCAGATTGATTATTAAGGGAGAACGACTGCATATTGACAAATTGAATCTTGAATCGGGTGAAGTGTCAATTGACGGAAAAATAAATGCTATGCAGTATATAGGCAATGATAATTCCCGCTCAAGACTTTCTAAACTTTTTAAATAGGTGAGCTATGGAAATTGATTTTTATATTCAATCTCAAGCTTTTTTATATTCGCTTTTATTCGGTGTAGGGCTTGGAATGTTGTACGGCATATTTAAGTTTATAAGAGTAGCGTTTTTAAGTACCAAAACCGCAGTTATTATTGCCGATATAATTTTTATGCTTATTGCAAGTATTGCGCTGTTTTTATATTCACTTGCAATGCTGTACGGATATGTCAGAATTTATATTGTATTCGGTGCTTTGTGCGGCTTTTTGGCATACAGGTTTTCACTCGGAAAACTCATTTCAAGGATATATTGCCCAATAATAAATGCGATTAATGTTATAATCCAAAAAATTAAAACAAAATTTAAAAAAATTACAAAAAAACTATTGAAAAGCAGCAACAATATATTGTATAATATGAGTAAGAAAATAGATACATTTAGAAATAAACGAATAGGTTTATCGGTAAGAAAAAAGGTTAAGGCGAGTAATGAAAAAGGAAAAGAAAAAACCGCAGATTAATCCTGAAAGTAAAGCCGAAAATACAACTATAAAGGAAATTGAACCTAAAAAGAAAAAACGAGGAAGATATGTACTTTTATATCTCGCAATTATCGGATTTGCTTTTTACGCAGTTATCACTATAGTTAATCAAAATATTCAGATAGCCGACAAAAGAGCTGAACTTGATGAGATTAATAAGCAGATTAATGTGGTTGAAATCCAGACCAGATATTTGGATAAAGTTAAAGGCTACACAGGCGACCAGCTTAAAGAATACATTGAGAAAATAGCCAAAAACGAAATGGGTTATGTTAGCGAAGGCGAAAGAATTTTCTATAATGTTTCGGGCGAATAGCTCTTGTAAAGTCAAAGGGTAGAATATAAATTAAGGGGTAAATAATTTTTATGGCAATTGAAGTCGGTATGATTTTAGAAGGTAAGGTTTCGGGTATAACAAAGTTTGGTGCATTTGTCGATTTACCCGATTCACAGACAGGTATGGTACATATTTCAGAGGTAGCACATACCTATATTAATGAAATTGGTGATTATGTTAAGGTAGGACAGACTGTAAAGGTAAAGGTTCTTGCCCTCAATAACGGCAAAATCAGCCTTTCTATGAAACAGGCAGTTCCGCAGGAGCGTAAGCCAAGAAATAACGACAGAGGTGACAGACCTGAAAGAGGCGACAGAAACAACCGCCGCCAGGGTACACCAAGACAGCCGTACAAACCTGCACCACCCGTTAAGTCACCGGGAAATTATGAGTGGCAGGCTTCAAAAAAGAATACCCCCACAAGCTTTGAGGATATGATGTCTAAGTTTAAACAGACAAGCGAAGACAAAATTTCTGACCTCAAGCGTGGTGGTGAAAGCCGCAGCTACAGCCGCAGAGGCAACGGCAACGGCAGAAAATAAATTACCTGAAAAGGGAGGCACAATTATGAAATATACTTACACAGCAAGAAAGGTAACACTCAGAGATAACTTTAAAGAAAGAGCAGAAAAAAAGCTTGATAAATTCGGAAAACTTTTTTCTGAGAATGCCACAGTAAACATAGTTGTCACCCTCGAAAAGAACCGTCAGACTGTTGAAGTTACAATCAGAGATAACGGTCTTGTTCTTCGTGCTGAGAGCACAATGCCTGAAATGAATGACGCACTTGATAAAGTTGTTGACATTCTCGGCCGTCAGATTCGTAAAAACAAGACTAAGCTCGAAAAGAAGATTAAGAGCGGTAGCATTGATGATTTCGTAAGTCTAAGTCCGGAAATTAACGAGGCTGAAGACGATGACTACAAGATCATGCGTAAAAAGCATATTATTATTAAACCTATTACCGTTGACGAGGCTATTCTTGAGATGAATATGGTAAACCATAACTTCTTTATGTTCAAGAATGCCGACACTGATGAAATCAATGTGGTTTATAAGCGTGAAAACGGTGATTACGGTCTTTTGGAGCCAACTGTCTAAGGTCTGTAATTAAGCGTGCAGGATTTTAATTAATTTTGTATGCTAATATAAATTAAAAGTACTGATAAGGGTATCGGTTATTCCGATACCCTTTTTTAAGGAATAAGGAGTGAATTCGGTGCTTAAGTTTTCCGCACCTTGTATTTTCGGTCTTGAGGGACTGTGTGCAAATGAATTTAAATTTTTAGGTTTAAAAAATGTTGAGGCTCATAACGGAAAGGTAACCTTTGAGGGCGATTTTTCAGATATGGCAAAGGCAAATATCAATTCAAGATATGCCGAAAGAATACAGATTTTGCTTGCAGAGTTTGAGGCGGTAAGTTTTGAAGAGCTGTTTGAAGGTGTCAAATCAGTCGCTTGGGAAGATTTTATAGGTGTTAATGACGCTTTTCCTGTAAAAGGAAGATGCCTTAGCTCAAAACTGATGAGTGTTCCTGATTGTCAGAAAATTATCAAAAAGGCTGTTGTAACAAGACTTTCCGAAAAATATATGCTGCCTTGGCTTGAGGAAAGCGGCCCGCTGCACCAAATTCAGTTCCTTATTATGAATGATAAGGTCAGCGTTATGCTTGATACTTCGGGCGCAGGACTTCACAAGCGTGGATACCGTGCCGAATCAAACGAAGCACCGATAAAAGAAACTCTTGCCGCTGCTATGGCTGATTTGTCAAGGGTAAGAGGTAATCATTTTGTTGTTGACCCTATGTGCGGCAGCGGTACTATTCTTATAGAGGCTGCTTTAAAAGCAATGAAAATAGCACCGGGAATCAATCGTTATTTTGCAGCCGAAAAATGGAATTGCGTTCCGTCAGATGTATGGAAAGAGCAAAGAGAAATTGCAAAAGCAAATGAAAAGCGTGATTGCGATTTCCGTGCCGAGGGATATGACATTGACGAACTTGCACTTGAAGTAGCAAAAAAGAACGCAAAACTTGCAGGTGTTGCTGACAGAATTACATTTGCTAAGCGTGATATAAAGGATTTTGAGCTTAACGAAGGTTTTATGACAGTGATAACTAATCCGCCTTACGGAGAAAGATTGCTTGATGTAAAATCAGCAGAAGAACTTTACAAGGTAATGGGTGAGAAATTTAAAAGAACACAAGGTAAAAGTTACACAATAATTACTCCTGACGATGACTTTGAAAAAATCTTTGGAAGAAAAGCCGATAAGCGCAGAAAATTGTATAACGGCACTTTAAAATGCCAACTTTATATGTATTTTAAGTGAAACCTAAGTGAAGTTGTTGATTTATTTTTAAAAATGTAGTATGATAATTTAGATATATTATTTTAGGAGGCATTCTTTTGGAAGAGAATAAAGATTTTTTTGCCGAAACAGAGAATAACCGGACTTCGGCAGAAACAAATAATGATGCTGCAGAAACCCCTGCTAAAGTTAAAGGCACAATAAATGTAATTGCCGGAGAGGACGGTCCTACAGCGGTATTTACAGCCGATTCAACTCCTGCGAAAAAGAAAACCATTCAGACCCCGATTATTATTGCGGGCGTAATAGTTTTAGCTTTTATTGCTGCATTTTTCGTATTTACTTCATTCTTCAATTCAAGTATTGTTGGTACATGGGTACTTGTAGAGGACAGTAACGGCGCTACTTATGATGAGGCTGGCGACGGTATTACATATTACACACTTGATAAAGATGGCAACATTACAGTTTCTGTCGGTACAATTACTCAAAAATCAACTTATACAACAACAAGCGAAAACGGTACTGATTATGTAAACTCAACTAATGTTTTCTCGGGTTCATACACAATTTCAGGTAATATCTTCACAGGAAGAACATTTAAGCTTACAGTAGAAGGTGTTGAAAAACCTTATATTTTCAAGAGCGCAACTGTTAAAAAACCTGAACTTAAAGTTCCTGACACATTCAAAAAGAGCGATAAATTAACAGGTAATTGGAACATTCCTTCTTATGATATTACTTATACATTTAATGCTGACGGTACTTTTATCGCCGATATGTACGGTTCAATCACATATGAGGGTGTTTATACCTACGATAATGAAAAAATAACAGTAACATACTATGCAGATTCAGAAGCAACAATTGATATTCCGTATGCGTTTGACGGAAACGATACACTTGTTATGAACGGTATGGGATATTACAGAATGAACGATGACGGCTCGCTTGTAGCTACACCGGATCAGGCTTAAAATTAAATAACAAATATAATAGGCAACACTGCTTTTTGCGGTGTTGCCTATCGTCATTTTAGGGATAAGTTATTTTATTTCACAAGGAGGGAAAAGGTATTAAAAAGTTTATTTATGCTGTTTTGACTATTGTTATAATGTTTTTTGTCGCAAATATGTCTGCAATTGCGGTTGAAAAATACAATTTTAATACTTTTTCAAATTGTGAAGAAGTTTATTTTGATGCTGATGATAACGGTGCGTTTGCTTTTGCGTACAACGGAAAAACTGTTTATACTCAAAGTTTTGTACCTACAATAAAGTCATACAGCTTTACCGTTGATGGTGGATTTGTAGGAGTACCTTTCATTGATAAAGATACTGTTTGTGCAGTATATATGACAAATGATTTTAAGTACCGTATAGTGCGTATTAATTGTTTTGACGGCAGAGTTAGTTATGTAAATTCCAATGCTTTAGATGACTTTAATTATACCGATATTTCAATTTGCAATAACAGGCTTTATGTTATGAAAACGGACGAAGTGTATTGTTATGTTTCGGCATATGATTTTAACGGAAAGCATTTGTCTGATTACAGATTCAGCGAAAAGAATGTGAATGCCATTACAACTAATAACGGCAGTGCATATGTTTTTCTTTATGACGGTTCCGTATACAGACTTGATGAAAACAAAGCCGAATATTGCACGAGAGTGCGTGATTGCTCGGATTTTTATAACAGCGGTGCGGGATTTTTGTCTGACAGCAGAGGATATATTTATTCGTTAAACGAAAATAAAGAATATACAAATATGTATAATTGTACAAATCCGTTTTCTGTAAGTAATGAGAGTATTTATTACTACAGATCGGGTTCTGTATATCGCACTTCTCTTAATAACAGCAGCATTACAAAGTATGAAATAAACCGAAATACCGGAAAAATTCTATATGCGTGTGGAAAAGTCGTTGCAATTACAGATGATTATTCTACTGCAACGATTATCGGTAATTCCGATTTTAAAAATATTGATTTTAATACAAATTCAGATACCAAACCGCAATCAAATAATTCCACAGATAAAAATGACGGTAATTCAAATGCAAATTTCTCCGATTATATTTTTACTGATGACGGCTTTATTTGCAATATAAAAAGCGGAACAACAGCAACACAGCTTAAAAAGAATTGTCCGCAGATAGTTTCAGTAACCGATAAAAGCGGAAATAATTTGAGCGGTAAATTGAGAACAGGTGCAGTTGTAGCCACAAAAGAAACAAGCTACACTGTTGTTGTACTCGGTGATGTAACAGGTACGGGAACGGTTAGCTCAAATGATTATAAATTGCTTATGAAAACATTGACAGGTGAGAAAGAGATTTTTGGAGCATACAAAAAAGCCGCCGATTATAACCTCGACGGCTCTGTTGATAATAAGGATTTAGTTTTGATAGCACAGGGAAGATAAATCAGTCTTCCATTTCCCAGTTGTGCCAAACATTCTGAATGTCATCGTTGTCCTCAAACATATCAAGCATTTTCTGCATCTTTGTTTTAGCATCCTCGTCATCAATCTTTGTGTATGTGCTCGGTACCATTTCGAGTTCAGCAGAAACGAATGTATAACCTGCTTTTTCAAGGTCATCTCTTACTGCGCTGAAATCTTCAGGCTCGGTGTAAATTGTAAATACATCTTCGTCAGCCTCAAAATCAGATGCGCCGTACTCAAGTGCGTCGCTCATAACAGTGTCTTCGTCCTTATCAAGGTCTTCACGCTCAATTACAAGTACGCCTTTCTTTGTAAACATAAAGCTTACGCAACCCTGAGTACCCATATTACCGCCGAACTTATCAAAGTAATGTCTTACTTCACCTGCTGTTCTGTTACGGTTGTCTGTAAGAGCCTCAACGATTACCGCAACACCGTTAGGACCGTATCCTTCGTATGTAACTGCCTCATAGTTTGCACCGTCGCCGCCACTGGCAGCCTTTTTGATAATACGCTCAATGTTGTCGTTAGGAACATTGTTAGCCTTTGCTTTAGCAATACAATCCTTAAGCTTTGAGTTTACGCTCGGATCAGCACTGCCGCCCTCACGGATAGCAACGATAAGCTCTCTGCCTATCTTGGTAAAAACCTTAGCTCTTGCAGCATCGTTTTTACCTTTTTTCTGTTTAATGGTACTCCATTTGTTATGTCCTGACATAAAATCATTCCTTTTTAATAAAATACTACATCCTTATTAGTATATCATATACTTATATCTGATGTAAACTAAAAAAGTTATTACAGTTTTGTAACAATCTCTTTGCTATATGAATTATAGTGTGGTATAATGTATTTATTAAATAAAAACAGATTTTATAAATGAAGTTTTGAAATATAAGAATTTATAAGAAATATAAGAATTTATAATATGAAAGGAAGTTTACCAATGATAAAATCAATGACAGGCTTTGGCAGATGTCGCACTGTTTTGCACGGCAGAGAAATCAGTGTTGAAATCAAAAGCGTAAATCATCGTTTTTTTGAATTTTCCTGCAGAACTCCAAAGGGCTACGGTTTTCTTGACGATAAACTCAAGGCTCTTGTAAATTCAAGAGTATCCCGCGGTAAGATTGATATGTTTGTTACAGTAGGCGCTGCAGAAGACACACCTGCCGAGGTAAAAATTAATCATTCTCTTGTTTCGGGTTATATTAATGCAATGAAAGAGATTTCGGAAACTTACGGAATCGAAAATGATGTTACGGTTACGGCTATCTCTCGTTTTCCCGATGTATATACGGTTTCAAAAGCACCTGAAAATGAAGAAGAAATCACAGCGGATGTACTTGAGGCAGCAAATTCGGCTATTGACGGATTTATTGCAATGCGTGAGGCTGAGGGCGAAAAAATGAAAGCCGATATTCTTGGCAGAGCGGAAGTTATACTTGCTACCGTTGATGAGATTGACGAGCGTTCACCGCAAACGGTAAAAGAATACGAAGAGCGTTTGCTTGACAGAATTAACCGTACTTTGCAGGATTACAATATCAATATTGACGAGCAGAGAGTGCTTACCGAAGTAGCTGTTTTTGCCGATAAAGTAGCTGTTGCCGAAGAAACCGTAAGACTTAGAAGTCACTTTGCACAGCTTTCAAAGATAATGGAATCACAGACTCCGATCGGCAGAGAAATAGACTTTATTATTCAGGAAATGAACCGAGAGGCGAACACAATCGGTTCAAAGGTTCAGGACGCCGAAATTGCCCATAAGGTTGTAAAAATCAAGAGCGAAATTGAAAAAATGCGTGAGCAGATTCAGAATATTGAGTAAGGAGAAATTATGAAACTTATCAATATCGGATTTGGCAATCTTGTAAATTCTGATAAACTTATTGCCGTTGTTGCACCCGATGCGGCACCCGTAAAGAGAATTGTGCAGGATGCAAAATCAAAAGGAATGCTTGTTGACGCCACTTGCGGAAGAAAGTGCAAGGCGGTACTTGTAACGGAAGACGACCACATTGTGTTGTCCGCCATCTCCGCAGAGGCTATTCATAACAGAACAGTTGAAAGCGAGGAACAAAAGGATGAACAGTAAGTCTAAGGGTAAGCTCGTGCTTTACACAGGTTCTTCCGGTGTAGGCAAGGGCACAATTATGGCAGAGCTTTTAAAGCGCAATCCTAATATTCGCCTTTCGGTATCAAATACCACAAGAAAACCTCGAAAAGGTGAAATTGACGGAGTGCATTATAATTTTGTTACTAAGGAACAGTTTGAAAAACTTATAGAAGAAAACGGTTTTCTTGAGTATGCAAAGTATTGTGACAATTACTACGGCACACCTAAAAAACAGGTAGAAGATTTACTCAATCAGGGCTATGATGTATTCCTTGAAATTGAGGTTCAGGGAGGACTTCAAATTCTTGAAAAATATCCTGATGTGTTAAGTATTTTTATTCTTCCTACTTCTATAGATTCGCTTTCACGCAGACTTCACCGCAGAGGAACCGAAGATGAAAAAACCATCGCTAAGCGACTTGCAGAGGCGGAGCATGAGATGTCATTTAAGAACAGATATAAGTACAATGTTGTGAACGATGACCTCGACACAGCGGTAAACGAAGTTCTTGATATTTTAGAAAAAGAGAGTAAATAACCGATTTTTTCGGAAAATATATTATGATAATGATAGGAGATTAATTATGCATAAGGTTAATGTTGACGAATTATTCGCAGGTAAGCAAAGTAAGTATGCACTCGTTGTAGGTGTTGCAAAGAGAGCAAGAGAGATTACAGCAGAGCAGGAAGAAAGCGGTGAGGTTACAGACGACAAGCCTGTTCTCATTGCTATTGATGAAATCAAAAATCATGAAATAGGCATTTTAGAGCCTGACGATGATGAACTCCAGAATAGCTGAAATTGCTGTTGAAAAAGCAGCGTATTCCTTTGACAAGGCATTTGACTATGTGATTCCCGATTCTATGCTTGACAAGGCGGTAGCGGGAACACGGGTTCTTGTGCCTTTCGGCAGAGGAAATCGTAAAAGGCAGGGGATAATAACCGCTGTTCATCAGGGTGAAAGCAAAGGCTTGAAGTCTGTTATTTCCGTACTTGATGATGAGCCTGTTTTAAACGATGAAATGCTTAAAACAGCCGCTTTTATGAAATCTCATTACTTTTGCACCTTTTATGAGGCTGTAAAAACAATGTTGCCGGCAGGTATTAACTACAAAGTTACTACTATGTACGGTGCAAAAGATGAAAGCGAGTTTTCCTTTGATGAACTTACGGACGAGGAAAAACGAGTTTATAATTACCTTTTTTCTAAGCGAAAAGCAGTAAAAAGCGAAGTATTGCTTGATGCTTTCGGTTACAGTACAACAGAACCTTTTGAACTCCTTGTTCAAAAAGGGGTGTTGTATAAGTCGGACGAGATTTTTCGCAAAGTTAATGACGCCGTAATGAAAATGGCGGCGGTTACGCCCGAAGTTGATATATCGGGAGTAAAACTTACCGAAAAGCAGAAAAATGTGTTTGAACTTATTGAAATGGCAGGTGCAATTTCGGTAAAAGAGGTTTGCTATTTTACAGGAGTTACCGCCGCCGTTGTGGATGCGCTTTGTAAAAAAGGACTGATATACTTTTTTGATGAAGAAGTATTCAGAATTGAAAATCGACAAAAAGACAGCTCTTTGAAAGAAATTGTGCTTTCCGAAGAACAGCAGTCTGCTTGCGATTCTCTTTACAATGAATATGATTCGCCTTTTCCGAGCGTAAGTTTGCTTTACGGAGTTACGGGTTCGGGAAAGACAAGTGTATTTATCAAACTGATTGAAAAAGTAATTGATGACGGTAAGGGCATTATTGTTATGGTACCTGAAATCTCGCTTACTCCGCAGTTTGTATCGCAGTTTGCCAAAAGGTTTGGCGATAAGATTGCGGTTTTTCACAGTGCGCTTTCACTCGGCGAAAGACTTGATGAGTACAAAAGAGTAAAACAAGGTCTTGCACAAATTGTAATAGGTACACGCAGTGCTGTGTTTGCGCCTTTTGATAAGGTCGGACTGATTATTATGGATGAAGAGCAGGAATACAGCTACAAGTCCGAAAGCTCTCCACGCTACCATGCAAGAGAGATTGCTAAGTTCCGTTGCTCGTACAATAATGCTTTGCTTGTACTTAGCTCGGCTACACCGAGTATAGAAACCTATTACTATGCACAGACAGGCAGATATTCGCTTAATACGCTTTCTGCACGATACGGTAAAGCCGTGCTGCCGGAGGTTGTTGTTGCGGATATGGGGGAAGAACTGAAAAACGGCAATACAAGCGGTTTTTCTGATGTTCTCCTGCAAAATATTGCGTATAATATTGAGCATAAAAAGCAGTCGATACTTTTGCTTAACCGCCGTGGTTACAATACTTTTGTTACTTGCAGAGCGTGCGGAGAGGCTGTGACTTGCCCAAATTGCTCAATTTCTCTTACTTACCACAGTGCAAATAACCGATTAATGTGCCATTATTGCGGCTATTCTGTGCCTTACACAGATGAATGTCCCGTATGTCACAGTCACAGACTTACTTTTGGCGGAACGGGCACACAGAGAGCGGAAAAAGATATTTCCGATATTTTTCCCGAGGCAAGGATTTTAAGAATGGATACCGATGCCACTTCGTCGAAATCTTCGTATGAAAAAATGATTTCAGCTTTTGCTGACGGTGAATATGATATTCTTGTGGGTACACAGATGGTTGCAAAGGGACTTAATTTTCCAAATGTGACTTTGGTTGGTGTGCTTAATGCCGACCATATGCTTTATGCCGATGATTACCGCAGTTATGAGCGTTCTTTTTCACTGCTCACACAGGTAGTCGGAAGAAGCGGCAGAGGCAATGACAAGGGTATGGCTGTTATTCAGACATTCACACCCGAAAATCTGATAATTTCAATGGCATCAAGACAGGATTACAATACCTTTTATTCGAACGAAATAAAGGTACGCAAGGCAATGCTGTATCCGCCGTTTGCCGATATATGCCTTGTAGGCTTTGTATCGCAGAACAGAGAAGCTGCCTTTAAAGGTGCGAGAAAGTTCCTTGAACTCTTTACAGAAGAGGCAAAGAAAAATTATCCGAATATGCCGTTGCGAATATTAGGGCCTACACCTGCATTGGTGGTAAAAATAAGTAATAAATACAGGTTTAAAATTATTATAAAATGTAAAAACAATTCCGAGTTTCGTGCCCTGCTTTCAAAGATTCTTTGTGAGTTTGGCAAGAGTAAGGAATTTTCGGGCGTTACGGCTTATGCCGATATGAACGCTCTTGTATGTTAAGGAAGTGTGAATATGGCTATTAGGCAAATTGTAAAAGAGGGCGACAGCGTTCTCACAAAGCACTGCCGTGAGGTTGTTAAATTTGATGACAGACTCGCTCAGCTTATAGATGATATGACAGAAACCTTGCACGACTCGGGCGGCGTAGGTCTTGCCGCACCGCAGGTTGGCATTATCCGCAGAGTTGTTGTTATTGATGTAAGTAAAGAACAAAATCAGGTTATCGAGCTTGTAAACCCTGTTATAATTGAATCAAGCGGCGAGCAGGAGGGCCTTGAGGGCTGTCTTTCTTGTCCGGGTGAATGGGGTATTACAAAGCGTCCTAACTATGTTAAAGTAAAGGCTTTTGACAGACACGGCAATGAATTTACGATTGACGGTGAAGAATTGCTTGCAAGAGCTTTTTGTCATGAGCTTGACCATCTTGACGGTATTCTTTTTAAACAGAAAGCAAGCAAGATGCTTACTCCTGAAGAATACGAAGAAATGTTTGGCTGATTTGAGGGTTAATTATGAATATAATTTATATGGGCACTCCTGATTTTGCGGTGCCTGCACTCAAAAAATTATACGAAAGCAAGCATACGGTGCAGGCTGTGTTTACACAACCTGACAAGCCAAAGGGCAGAAAAATGGTGCTTACTCCTCCTGATGTAAAGGTATGTGCGCAGGAACTTAACATTCCCGTATATCAGCCGACAACCTTTAAATCGGAAGAACCTCTTGAAATAATAAAAAAATATAATCCCGATGTAATCGTAGTTGCGGCCTACGGTAAACTTTTACCGAAGGCAGTGCTTGAAAGCGCAAAGTACGGCTGTATCAATATCCACGGCTCCCTTTTGCCGAAATACAGAGGCGCGGCACCTATTCAGCAGTCGGTTCTTAACGGCGACAAAGTAACAGGTGTGACAGCTATGCAAATGGCAGAGGGACTTGACACAGGCGATATATTGACAGTAATTGAAACAAAAATCGGCGAAAATGAAACATCCGGAGAGCTTTTTGACAGACTTAGTATACTCGGCGGAGAGTTAATTATTAAAACTCTTGAAATGCTTGAGAACGGAGAAATTAAGCCTGTAAAACAGGATGAAAGCAAGGCTACGCATACATCAAAGATTGATAAGTCGTTTTGCCCGATTGATTTTACAAAATCAGCCAACGAAGTGCACAATAAAGTCCGTGGACTTAATCCCTGGCCGATTGCGACTGCCGAACTTAACGGAAAAAAACTGAAAATTTATTCTACAAAAGTATGCGAAAAAAGCGGAAAAGCGGGCACGATAATCAGCATAAAGCCGTTGATTGTTGCTTGCGGCAGCGGTTCGGTCGAAATTATAGAGTTGCAGCCTGAGGGCAAAAAGCGTATGCCGTCAGCGGCTTTTCTTGCAGGTCATAAATTAAATATCGGTGACAGCTTTAACTGATATAGGTATATAAAGGAGAATTTTTATGTTTTATGGCTTTGACTGGACATATGTTGTGTTTATTCTTCCTTGCGTAATTATTTCACTTATATGTCAAATTAATGTTTCATCAACTTTTTCAAAATATTCTCAAATGAGAAATTCTAGAAATATGACAGGCGCACAAGCTGCCGAATTTGTTTTAAGACAAAACGGCGTCTACGGAGTGCGTATTGAAAGGGTAGCGGGAAATCTTACTGACCACTTTGACCCGAGAACTAATGTAATCAGACTTTCAGACAGTGTTTATAATGCAAATACCGTAGCAGCCGTAGGCGTTGCTTGTCATGAGGCAGGTCACGCTGTTCAGCACGCACAGAATTATTTACCGAATAAAATTCGTTCGGCAATCCTTCCGATGGCGAATATCGGTTCAAAATTAAGTTGGTTTTTGATTATATTGGGACTCTGTTTTTCCGCAAAAATCGGTTTTGTTATGTTGTATATCGGTATAGTTTTATTCGGATTTTCCGTACTTTTTACAATTGCAACTCTTCCTGTTGAGTTTAACGCTTCTAAAAGAGCGCTTGAAACTATCAAAAACGGAAATTTGCTTTACGGTGAAGAATACACGGGTGCGAAACGCACTTTGCAGGCAGCCGCTATGACCTATGTTGCATCTGCTCTTACGGCAATTTTACAGCTTTTAAGATTGCTTATAATAGCGAATAACAGAAGAAGATAAGAAAAGAGATTTTTAAATGGCTAATTCACGCAAAACTGCATTTAAAGTATTATTAAAAATTGAACAGGACGGAGCATATTCCAATATAGCACTCAATAACGCAGTAAAGGAAAGTGAGCTTTCGCCGCTTGATGCGGCTTTTACATCTGCGCTTGTTTACGGTGTGCTTGAGCGTAAAATCACTCTTGATTACATCATTAAACAATACTCTAAAATTCCGTTAAGGAAAATTGAGTTAAAGACAAAAATTATTCTCCGTCTCGGACTTTTGCAAATGGCTTTTATGGATAAAATTCCCGAAAGTGCCGCTGTTAACGAAAGTGTAAAACTTGCCAAACAGCAAAAACTGCAAAAATCCTCCGGTTTTATAAATGCAATTCTGCGCAGTTTTGCGAGAGATAATTGTAAAATAAAATATCCCGATTCAAACAATAAGGCAGAGTATTACTCGGTAAAATATTCCTGCCCGCAAATGCTTGTTAAATTATGGATAAATTCCTACGGCGAGGATAACGCAAGGGGGATTTTAGAAAATCTTAGCGGCAGACCGAATATTTACGCAAGAGTTAATACGCTGAAAACAAATACAGACGAACTTATAACTGTGCTTGCCGATGATAAGGTAAAGGCTGAAAAAGTTGATTTTCCGAGTAATGCGGTAAAAATATCAGATACGGGTTCAATCGAAAGATTGAAAGCCTACAAAGGCGGTTTACTGCATATTCAAGATTTGTCGTCCCAGCTTTGCGCATACTTTCTTTCTGCCGAAAAAGGACAGACAGTGCTTGATATTTGTTCGGCACCGGGCGGCAAAACTTTTACAATCGCCGAGTATATGCAAAACAGCGGAAAAATAACGGCTTGCGATATGTACAAGCATAAGCTGAAACTTATAGAAAAAGGCGCAAAAAGGCTGGGTATCAATATTATTGAAACCTGCCTGCGTGACGGTGCGTCTGCCGATAAGGAATTGACGTCGGCAGACAGAATACTTTGCGATGTGCCGTGCAGCGGACTCGGAGTGCTTTCAAGAAAGCCCGAAATTCGCTATAAAGATGACCTTATAGATACAGACCTTGCTGATATTCAGTATAAAATACTTTGCGAAAGCGCAAAATATCTAAAAAAAGGCGGAAAACTTGTATATTCGACCTGTACGCTGAATCCGCAGGAAAACAATAAAAATACAGCAAAATTTCTTGCCGAGCACAATGATTTTGAGGGAGTTGAACTTGAACTGCCTCCTGAACTTAAAAGAGCATTTGACGAAAAACCGTATGAAATAACACTTATGCCGCACACTTTTGACGGCGACGGTTTTTACATAGCCGTACTTACAAGGAGGTAATCTTTTGAGCTTAATTGATATTAAATCTCTTGACCTAAATGAGCTTACCGACTTAGTAACCGAGAACGGTTTTGAAAAGTTCAGAGCAAAACAAATATACCAATGGCTTAACAAAAATGTCACTTCTTTTGATGAAATGCTGAATATTCCTTTGAAAATCAAGGACTTTTTAAAAAGAAGTTGTTACATTTCTGTTGCAAATATTGAAAAAAAACTAATTTCAAGGTATGATAAGACAGTAAAGTATCTTTTTTCGTTCAATGACGGTGAATGTGTAGAGTCCGTTGTTATGAATTATAAACACGGATATTCAATTTGCATTTCCACACAAGTGGGCTGCAAAATGGGCTGTACTTTTTGTGCAACCGGCAAAAGCGGTTTTTCAAGGAGTTTGACTCCGTCCGAAATGCTCAATCAGATTGAATCCGCACAAAAAGATTTGAATATCAGAATTTCGAATATTGTTCTTATGGGAATGGGCGAACCGCTCGACAATTTTGAAAATGTGGTAAAGTTCTTAAGACTTGTATCCGATGACAACGGTCTTAATATCGGTATGCGCCACATCACAATTTCCACTTGCGGTATTGTACCTAAAATTTATGAGCTTGCAAAGCTGCACTTCGGCATTACGCTTTCCGTGTCATTACACGCACCTAACGATACCGTAAGGCAAAAAACTATGCCTATCGCTAAGCGATATTCTATGGATGAACTCTTAAAGGCTTGTAAAGATTATTTTGATATTACAGGCAGACGGGTTACTTTTGAATACTCTATGATAAGCGGTGTAAATGATTTTGACAGGGACGCTTACGAGCTTGCGGACAGACTTGCCGATATGAACTGTCATGTAAATCTCATTCCGGTAAACACCGTTGACGGAACAGGATACAAAAAGAGCAGTATTGAAAGGCAACAGGCCTTTGTAAATATACTTGGTCGAAAACATATTGCGGCGACAGTCAGGAGAACCCTTGGAAGTGACATTAACGCTTCCTGCGGTCAGCTCAGACGAAATCATACTAACGAAGGAGGAAAATAACTTGGAAGTCTTTAGCAAAAGTGACATTGGCTTAGTTCGTTCACAAAATCAGGACGACTGCCGCTTCGGAGTTATTTCTCCCAGCTGTGCTTGGGCAGTAGTCTGTGACGGAATGGGAGGTGCCAATGGCGGCAACATAGCGAGTGCAACAGCTGTGGAATACATAAGCTCCAAAATAACCGATTTATACAAGGACGATATGACCAAAGAACAAATCGGCGAGCTTATAGCAGAAATTGTTGTAAACGCAAATATGAAAATATATGAACTTTCTTTGAAAGATCCCGAACTTACGGGAATGGGTACAACCTGCGAGTTTGTTTTTGTAAAGGATACCACGGTTCATATTGTCCATGTTGGCGACAGCCGTACCTATGCAATAAGGGGCGGCAAAATCAAACAGCTTACTGAGGATCACTCTGTTGTACAGGAAATGGTGCGCAGAGGTGAGCTTACCTATGAACAGGCACAGAATCATCCCAATAAGAATTTTATAACAAGAGCACTCGGAATAAAACCGTCCGTAAGGCTTGACTATATAGAGGCAAACTTTATTTACGGTGATGTTCTTTTAATATGCACAGACGGACTTTCCAATTGCATTACAACAGGCGATATGGTTAAAATTTGCCACGAAAACAGGGGCGAGGATCTTATTAATAAGCTTGTTGACAAGGCAAAGGAAGGCGGCGGAACCGATAATATTACCGCCACGGTTATTTATTGAGAAACGGAGAGTGAAATAAATTGGATAAATATATCGGCAAAAGACTTGATGGCCGTTATGAAATTCATGAGCTTATCGGCGTTGGCGGTATGGCTAATGTATATCGCTGTACCGATACTCTTGATGACCGTGAAGTTGCCATTAAGATTTTAAAAGATGAATACCTCAATAACGAGGAATTTATCCGTCGTTTTAAAAATGAATCAAAGGCTATCGCAACACTTTCACACCCTAATATTGTTAAGGTGTATGATGTCAGCTTCGGTGATATGATTCAGTATATTGTAATGGAATACATTGACGGCATTACACTTAAAGAATACTTTGATCAGCAGGGTATCATTGAGTGGAAAGAGGCTTTGTATCTCACAAGTCAGGTTCTTAAGGCTTTACAGCATGCGCACGAGCACGGCATTGTCCACCGTGACATAAAGCCGCAGAATATTATGCTTTTACAAGACGGCACAATCAAGGTTACAGACTTTGGTATTGCCCGTTTTTCCGACAAAGCTACACGCACAATGACAGAACACGCAATTGGTTCGGTTCATTACATTTCACCGGAGCAGGCGAGAGGTGAGGCAACAGACGGCAAGTCTGACATCTACTCGGTCGGTGTTATGCTTTATGAAATGCTCACAGGTAAACTTCCTTTTGACGCAGACAGTGCAGTTTCAGTAGCTCTTATGCAGTTACAGTCAACTCCTAAGCGCCCGAGAGAGCTTAATCCCACTATTCCTATCGGACTTGAGCAGATTACAATGAAGGCTATGGAAAAGAATCCTGCCGACAGATATAATTCTGCCGCTGAAATGCTCAACGATATGGAGCGTTTCAGACTTAATCCGTCTATTGTATTTGATTATTCAAAATTTGTTGATAATCAGCCTACAAAGTTTGTTACTTCACTTAAAGATACAAAAACAAACAGTACAAAGTTTGATAAGGCTGTTGCAAAACCGGAGGAAACTTCCGAACCTGAAATCGAAACCGCAGAAGAGGAACAGAAGGTTGAACACAAGCCGTCTTATTACGCAATCAAGGGTATTGTAATTTCTGCCGTAGTTGTGGTTGCCATATTTGTAGGTCTTGCAATTTTCAGAGGATGTTCGACTTCACAGGCTAAAGATGTTGAAATACCGAATTTTGTCGGTAAAACTTTGGCAGAGGCCAATGCCGACAACAAAGACAATTTTAACTTTGTTGTGGAGAGCAAGTATGACGCTTCAAAAGAGCTTGGTGTAATTCTTGAACAGGAGCCTGCCGCTGATTCAAAACTTGTAAAATCAGGCTCACAGATTACTCTTAAAGTAAACGGAACAGATACAAATGCTTCGGTTCCTTATGTTCTTAATTATTCCGAAAAAGACGCATCTGCAATTATTGAGGAAAAGAGCCTTGTTCCAAAGATAATCTATGTTGAAAACACTAAAACTCCTAAGGGATATGTTGCAGAAGTATTCCCTAAGGCAGGTGTTCAGACAAATATCGGTTCTACCGTTTATATTTACATTGCAAACGGCGAGAGAGATGAAAAGGTAACTATTCCGTCTGTATCCGGACTTTTACTTTCAGAGGCTAAAACAAAACTTGTTGATGCAGGTCTTACTGTAGAAACAGTTTACGATGACGAAAGTAAAGAGGCAAAAGACACAGTTCTTTCACAGTCACCGTTGCAGTACGGTAAGGTAGATAAAGGTACTGTTGTAACCCTTACTGTAAGTTCGGGCAAGGGTGATGTGGCTACAGTAAATGTATATGTAGATTTACCTACAAATGCTACCGAATCGGTTGAGATGACTGTAATTGTAGACGGTGTTGTTGATACTAAGTATTCAAAAACACTTGTGCCGCAGTACAATAAGACCTGTACTCTTGAATTTACGGGTTCGGGTACTTCAAACATTGTGGTACAGCTTGACGGTCAGGTTTACCGTGAATATTCAATTAATTATTCAACACTTGTTGTAACACAAACAGCTACTCACGAGTATGCTGTACCTACAACCGCACCTGTTGAAACACAGCCTGCATATACAGAGCCGCCTGTTACAGAGCCGCCATACACACCGGTTCAGCCAACAGATGCAACCGAACCTTCCGAGGCATCGCTTTAATTGATATGAGCAGTAACGAAGGATTATTGATGAAAGTGCTCGGCGGTTTTTACTATGTCGAGTGCGACAATCAAATATATGAATGTAAAGCAAGAGGAAGTTTCCGCAAGAGCGGAAATTCTCCTCTTGTTGGCGACAGGGTGAAAATTTCTGTTCAGAAAGAGGGCTTTGCCTCTCTTGACGAAATCCTGCCGAGAAAAAATAAATTAAAGCGACCGCCGCTTGCTAATATTGATATTCTCGTAATCGTTTGTTCGACAGTTTCGCCAAGTCCGAATTATGCGGTTATAGATAAAATGACCGCCGCTGCGATTAACAGCAATATGCAGCCTGTAATTGTTATTTCAAAAGATGATATTGAAAGCGGTGAAAAGGTTGCCGATATTTACAAAAATGCGGGATTTGAAGTTTTTTGTACTTCTCCGCTAAAATCAGATGAAGCAGAGAGATTAAAGGCCTTACTTATGGGCAAAACTTCTGCTTTTACAGGCAACAGCGGTGTGGGTAAGTCAACCTTGTTAAATATGCTTTTTCCTAACCTAAGCCTTGCAACAGGTGAAATAAGCGATAAACTCGGACGAGGCAGACATACTACAAGAGCAGTTGAACTGTTTAATCTTGACGGCTGTTATATCGCAGACACACCCGGATTTTCAACCGTTGATTTGCAGAGATACGAAATTATTGATAAAGACGAACTTCAATATTGCTTTCCCGAATTTAAAGAGTATCTCGGAGAATGTATGTTTACTTCGTGTTCTCATACTTGCGAAAAAGGCTGCAGAGTTTTGCAGGCACTTGCTGACGGAGATATTGAGAAAACCCGTCACAACAGTTATGTCGCTATGTACAATGAGGTAAAAGATATTAAAAAGTGGCAGTTAAAAAAGTAAAGGGGAATTAAAATGCGTTGTACGATAATTGCGGGCTCGCCTGAAGCGGATATAGATTTTATATCGGAACAGGTTAAGGACTGCAATTATCTTATTTGTGCCGATAAGGGCTATGAATATGCAAAAAAAGCAGGTGCAAAGCCTAACCTTATAGTCGGTGATTTTGATTCGTACAGCGGTAATTTACCCGATGATTGCGAAGTAATCAAACTCAATTCACATAAAGATGATACAGACCTTTTGCATTGCATAGAGGTTGCACTGTCCCGTGGATACGATGATTTTGTTATCCTTGCCGCAACAGGCGGAAGATTTGATCATACCTTTGCAAATATTTCTGTTCTTATGTATCTTGATAAAAAAGGTGCAAGCGGAATAATCGTTTCCGACAAAGAGATTATTCGCTTTTTGAAAATGGGCGAATATAATTTTGACGGAAATAAAGGAAAAACTTTTTCAGTCTTTCCTTTTGCCTGTGACAGTGTGAATGTATCTTACATAGGCGCCGAGTATTCGGCGGAGAATCTTATTTTAACTGCGGAAGAAGCAATGGGCATTTCAAATATTTTTATTTCTGACAGAGCAAATGTAAAAATAAATTACGGAAATGCAATAATTATTATTAATCAGTTCATAAATTAAATTTAATTTACAAAAACATTATATAGTATGCGGTAATTTTTAAACACCAATATGGGGGTATAGCTCAGTTGGGAGAGTGTCTGACTGGCAGTCAGAAGGTCATGGGTTCAAGCCCCATTATCTCCACCACTTAGTTTTATAAAGAGATGTCATTGTTATATAAACGGTTGTAATAACAAAATTGTAACTATAATGACACTCATTAGTCTTGAAAAGAATTATAACCTTATGATATAATATATTAGTATCATTTCGTTTTGTGTTATTCTATTTGGAGTTGAATTTTTATGTCATTATGTATGGGTTGTATGCAGGAACTTAACGGTAGTGTAATCTGCCCGAACTGCCATTTTGATAATTCAGAAGTTCAGTCGGCACCTTTTCTTCCTTTCGGCACAGAGCTTGCAGGCAGATATGTAACAGGTACCGGACTTGAAACTAACGGTGAATCAACACGCTATATTGCTTTTGACAAGCAGACGGGCGATGTTGTAATTGTATCTGAATTTTTACCGATCGGTCTTTTTTCAAGAGATGAAGGACAGACTGAATTAAAAGTTAATTACGATGACAGACTTGCTTTTAATAAACTTAAAGATGAGTTTATTTCATATTTTCGTATTATTTCAGAATTAAAGGATCTTTCGGCACTTACAAATATTGTTGATGTTTTTGAAGAAAACAATACAGCATATGCTATTGAAGAAAAAGAGGACCTTATTCCTTTTGAAGAATATATTGAGCGCAGCAACGGTCATCTTGACTGGGATATTGCAAGACCGCTCTTTATGCCCGTAATTTCGGCACTTGAGGCTCTTCATAAGCGTGGTGTCGGTCATTATGCGGTAGCACCTAAAAATCTGTTTATTACTGCTTCGGGTAAAATCAGAATGTCAGGCTATGCTACGGAAAATGAGCGTAAGCGTGGTACAGCGCTTAAATCTCAATTGTTTTCAGGCGCAGCAGCACCCGAACAGTATGAAGATAATTTTCCGCTTGATGATATTACGGATATTTACGGACTTTGTTCTACACTTTTCTATGCACTTACAGGTCATCTTCCAAAGAGTGCGGTTGAGCGTTTAAAAGACAGCAGACTTCTTATGAGCACATCTACTGTAAAGAGTTTGCCTCCTCATGTTGTATCTGCACTTGCAAACGGTTTACAGGTTCAGCGTGAGAACAGAATTACAGATTTTGACGAGCTTCGTTCTCAACTTTCCGTTGCACATACCGCAAAGGCTATTCAGGACGAAATTTCGAGAACAGCAAGTATGAATATTACAAAGGAGCAGTCACGCCGTAATAACGGTATGTCGCATGCTTCCATTGTTACTATTTCTGTTGCAATTACAGTTCTTGTACTTGGTATTGCCGGTGTATTTTGGATTATGCAGAATCCGCTTGCAGGATTATTCTCGGGTAATACTGATGCCACTGCAGCGTCTACATCAAGCACGGAATGGACAGGTCCTGTTGTTCCTAACTATGTCGGAATGAAGTACGAAGATGTTGTAAAGGCTGCGGCTTCCGATGACAGCGTTGTGGTTTACAGAGATTACAATGATGCTTACAGCGATAAATATGCCGACGGTGTTGTAATGGAACAGTATCCTCCGGCAGGTTCTAAAGTAGAGCAGGAAGACGGTATTACAGTTTCTGTAACAGTCAGTCTTGGTGCTCAGATGCGTGAACTTCCTGCAATTCAGGGTAATAAAATTGATGAGGCTGCGCAGTCGCTTGCAGATGCGGGACTTCTTGCTACAGCTGAATATCAGTACAGTGATACAGTAGCGGAAAACAGAGTTATCGGCTACAAAAATCATGTTGCAGGCGATACTCTTGAAAGCGGTTCTAACATTATAATTATTGTAAGTAAGGGCAGACAGCAGACTACAACTCAAGCAACTTCCTGATATTAAAGCTAAAAATAATGGCTGAATCAATTGTATATTGACTCAGCCATTTTGATTTAAGAATTTAAAATTTATATTACAAATTAATTTGCTAAACCATAATTATCCGACTTTTTACAAAGAACCGTTTATTTAAACTTGCTTTTTACGCTTTTTTCCGCATTCCTTACCAATGTAAAAAGTGAAGCAGTGCCTTTTTCAAAATATCTTGAAAGCAAATCGGGTGAAAGAGCAATTGATGTATTTTCGGTCTTACTTTCGATTATAGCGTCAATCATAGCAAGGTCGAGCGTCATAGCTGCGCTGCAAAGACTTCTGTACTTGCTTTTGTTCAGCGTAAATAAATCCTGCGGGTTGCTTTCTTCACACGAATATACCGAACGAAATGCCTGATACTGGGCATTCATAAGATAGTTGCTTACAGCGTTTGTCAGCTTTTTGTTTCCGAGTTTATCGAGTATATCGAAAATAACTGCGCTTGTATTCATTACAACTTTTTTGTTGATCATAGCGACCATATTGCTGCCCGGCTCAACTGTCGGAATCTCCGCATCGGGTATATTGACAGGCTGTGCCTGCTGACCGTTTCTGTTCGGTGTTCTGCCAAGTAAATAATCACAAGACACATCGTAATATTCGGCGGTTTTTACGAGAAAATCAAGTCCGCATTCTCTTATTCCTTTTTCGTAATGAGAGAGCAGCGCCTGGGAAATACCCAAGTCCGCCGCTACCTGCTTTTGGCTTAATCTGCGTTCTCTTCGCAGCATTGAAATTATCATAGGAAAATCACTGTTCATTGAAAGCACCTCTTTTATACGAACAGTATAATATATTAATTACAATTTGTAAATACCATAGGAGTTACAATTATGAAATCTTATATTATTCACTTTCTTCGCCACGGAAGTATAGACGAAACTTTATCGGGCAAGTACATAGGCACTACTGATGTTCCGCTTTCGGATAAAGGAAAAATAGAACTTAGAAAACTTGATTACGAATATCGTTATCCGGGTGCACAGGCAGTGTTTACAAGTCCGTTAAAGCGTTGTACACAGACTTGCAAAATTCTTTATCCGGAGCAAAATCCGCTTGTCATCGCCAATCTTTCGGAATGTAATTTTGGCGAATGGGAGGGAAAAACCGCAAATGATTTAAACGAAGATGAAGATTTCCAAAAATGGCTTGCGGGTGACCCCTCGGTAAAACCTCCGAGAGGTGAGAGCAATGCCGATTTCACACGCAGAATCTGCAAAATGTTTGAAAGCATTGTTGAGGGACTTGTCAAAACAGGCACAACAGAAAGCGTTATTGTCACACACGGCGGCGTTATAATGACCTTGCTTGCAGTGTACGGAATGCCACAGGCAAAGCCTTTTGAATGGGTTATGGACAACGGTTTCGGCTACTCCGTAAGAATTACTCCACAGCTTTGGCAGAGAGATAAGATTATGGAGGTATTCTCGGTAATTCCCGAAAAAAAGGATATTGAAGATTAATTTTTAAAATAGTACGAATTGTAGCGCAGTTTACAATCTTTTGCGAAAGATTGTGCAATAATGTAATATAAAGGTGTAATAAAATCATTTATTTATGCCTATACTGACAAATATATTAACTCAAAGGAGATATTAATATGGCAGACTACAAAATCGTTTTGTTAAAAGGTGACGGTATCGGTCCTGAAATAGTAAACCAGGCTGTTAAGGTACTCGACAAAGCAAGCGAAAAGTTTAATTTTACAGTAGAATATGACGAGGCACTCCTCGGCGGTTGTGCTATTGACGCAACAGGAGTTCCGCTCCCTGATGAAACAGTTGCTAAATGTAAGGCAGCAGACAGTGTGCTTTTAGGCGCAGTAGGCGGTCCTAAGTGGGATAATCAGCCGGGTAATAATCGTCCCGAAGCAGGTCTTCTCGGCATCAGAGGAGCACTCGGACTTTTTGCAAACCTTCGTCCTGCTGTTATTTTTGAACCTCTTAAGAAAGCATCACCGATTAAAGATGAAATTATCGGCGGTTCGCTCGATATTATGATTGTTCGTGAACTCACCGGCGGTATTTACTTTGGTAAGAGAGGCAGAACAGAAGTTGACGGTCAGCCTGCCGCATGGGATACAGAACAGTATTCCGTACCGGAAGTAGAGAGAATTGCAAGAGTAGCTTTTGACCTTGCTATGAAGAGAAATAAAAAGCTCACAAGCGTTGATAAGGCAAATGTACTTGAGTCATCAAGACTTTGGAGAGAAACAGTAACAAGAATTTCTAAGGAATATCCCGAAGTTGAGCTTAACTATATGTATGTTGACAACTGTGCTATGCAGCTTGTAAGAAACCCAGGTCAGTTTGATGTTATTGTTACTTCAAATATCTTTGGCGATATTCTTTCTGATGAGGCGTCAATGATCAGCGGTTCAATCGGTATGCTCGCATCTGCAAGCCTTTCAGAGAGCAAGAGCGGTCTTTACGAGCCAATCCACGGTTCGGCTCCTGACATTGCAGGTCTTGGTATCGCAAACCCGCTTGCAACAATTCTTTCTGTTGCAATGATGCTCCGTTATTCACTTGATCAGCCAAAGGCAGCAGACGCTATTGAGGCAGCAGTTACCAAAGTTCTTGAGAATAACCGTACACCGGATATTTATGAAGAGGGTACAAACAAGGTTACTTGTGAGCAGATGGGCGACCTCGTATGTGAGGCACTTTAATATCTAACAGAATGGAGGAGTAAAATGCAGTTGTACGATATGCACTCGCATATACTTCCTGGAATTGATGACGGAGCGCCAAGCGTAGAAAAAAGCCTTGTTATATTAAATGAACTAAAAAAACAAGGCGTAACAAATGTTTGTCTTACTCCTCATTTTTATACAAATGAAATCAGTGCAGAGGATTTTGCCGCACAAAGACAGCATGCGATTGATAAACTTATGCCGCATATTCCTGACGGTATGAAAGTTGTTGTTGGTGCGGAAGTTTATGTCACTCGATATATGTTTAACGGAGATGACTTTTCCTGCGCTTGTTACGGCAACTCCAATTACATACTTACCGAGTTTGCTTACACATCGCAGTTTTCAAGTCACACTATGGAGTATTTTGTAAAACTTACAGAGAATTACAATATGATTCCTGTTCTTACTCATGTTGAAAGATACCCTGCTTTAATCAACGATCCGTCTATTATCGGTGAGCTTAAGGATATGGGTGTAATTATCCAGACCAACACAAATTCTTATACCAAAAAAGCGTCGTTTTTCTCAAAACTTAAGCTTATAAGGCTTATAAAAGGCGGATATATTGATGTTATCGGCAGTGATGCACATTCATTGACCCATAATGACCCACGCACATTTACAGAGGCTTTGGACTTTATTTCTTCAAAATGCGGACAAAGCACAGTAAGAAAAATGATGAGCAACGCAGAAGAAATCTTCAACAGCGCACTTTGATAACAATAAAGGATGTACTTTTTCGGTACATCCTTTTAATTTTATACTAAAATCTTTCAGGTACGGATATACTATTAAGAGCAGTAAAAACCTTGCCTTATGAAATGGGGAATAGCCGTGGTTGAAATTTTAGTGGGAATATTGTTGTTTGTTGTACTTCTCGTGGCTTGCAGTGTGCTTGTGTCTGAATATCTGTTTAAAATGATTATTTACAGGCAAAAAAAGAGCAGTTGTCAAAAGGACATTGATGCCGTAGCAAGCTGGTACAGGCATTATCCGATTGCAAAAACAGGCAGATTATGGCTTGAAAATATGCCATATATTAATGTTTATATAAAGTCTTTTGACGGACTGCGATTATACGGCGCTTTGCTTGAAAGCGAAAAATTTTCCGATAAAATTATTATTTGCGTTCACGGCTTTACAGGCAGCGGTAAAAAGGATTTTGCAAGCCTTGCCCGTACTTATTATTTAAACGGGTATAATGTACTTCTTGTGGATAACAGGGCACACGGGCAAAGTGAGGGCAAATATGTAGGCTTTGGAGTGCTTGACAGATTAGATCTGCGCAATTGGGTGAAATATACTGTAAATCGTTTCGGCAGTAATATAAAAATATTTTTGCACGGTATATCTATGGGCGGAGCAACTGTACTTATGGCAAGCAGTATTATGCCAAAAAATGTGCGTGGCATTATTGCGGATTGCGGCTTTACAAGTGTAGACGAAATTTTTGAGTATGTACTGAAAAGAGATTATCATCTTCCGAGATTCCCTATCATTTATCTTACAAATATTATGTCAAAAATTCGTGCAGGCTATGGATATAAAGATGTGAATACAACGGCTGAAATTGCGAGGTCTGATATTCCGATTTTGTTTATTCATGGAGAGAATGATGAGTTTGTTCCGCTATGGATGACAATGAAAAATTATTCCCACTGTAAGGCGTATAAGGAGCTTTTTATAGTAAGAGAGTCGGAACACGCCGAGTCGCATTATATTGATAAAAAAGGCTACGAAAGACGAATACTTACGTTTATAGAAAAAATAAGCAAATAGCCGACAAATAGGGAATAAAATCCTACTTTTCGGCTTGGGGAGAAATTATGCAGTACATAAATTATTACAGTTCACCGCTCGGCAAAATCACTTTGGCGAGTAACGGTAACGAGCTGATAGGCTTGTGGTTTGAAGGACAAAAATATTTTGGTTCTACACTTAACGGAGAATATAAACAAAAAAGCCTGCCTGTTTTTGAGCAGACGGCTAAATGGCTTGATGTTTATTTCAGCGGACAAAACCCGAATTTTACACTGCCGTTATATTTATCGTCAACTCAGTTTCGCAATGAAGTGTGGAAAATTCTGCTTGCAATTCCGTACGGCAGTGTAATAACATACAGAGGAATTGCAGATATTATGGCGAAAAAAAGGGGAGCGGAGAATATGTCGGCGCAAGCCATAGGCGGAGCGGTAGGGCATAATCCTATTTCAATCATTGTTCCATGCCACAGGGTAGTAGGTACGGACGGAAGTTTGACAGGCTATGCGGGCGGTGTTGATATTAAAGAAAAACTTTTAAAATTTGAAAATGTCGATATGTCTAAGCTGTTTGTGCCTAAAAGTAAATAGTTTGAAAAATTTAAGCTACAAAACTTTTTAATAGACTTTTGCCATTGTGTTTAAGTAGCAAAACAGGAAAATATTTGTGGGCTTTTCCCACACCCACAATCTTATAAAAGTTCGACCAAACTTTTATAATTGCTTGGCTTATGTGTTTCGCTAAACCGTATTTATTCTAACTTTTATAAAGAACCGTTTAAGTATGTTTAATTATAAACATAAAAAATCTGCCATACCAAATCAGGTATGGCAGATGAATTTTTAAGGGATTTTATAAGGAGCTTTAAATTAGTACATACCGCCCATATCAGGAGCAGCAGGAGCAGCAGGAGCTGCAGGCTCTTTAATATCTGCAACGAGTGACTCTGTTGTGAGTACCATTGCAGCAACAGAAGATGCGTTCTGGAGAGCAGAACGGGTAACCTTTGTCGGGTCAACGATACCTGCCTCAATCATATCTGTGTATTCCTCTGTAAGAGCGTTAAAGCCGTAACCAACCTTGTTAGCTTTCTTGATGTTTTCGCAGATTACGCTACCCTCAAGACCTGCATTTGCGGCAATCTGACGGAGCGGCTCTTCAAGAGCTTTAAGAACAATCTTAGCGCCTGTCTTAGCATCACCCTCAAGTGTATCAACAAAAGCGGAAACAGCTGGAATAGCGTTCATACAAGCGATACCGCCGCCTGCTACGATACCCTCTTCAACAGCAGCCTTAGTAGCGGCAAGAGCATCTTCGATTCTGAGTTTCTTTTCTTTCATTTCAACTTCGGTAGCAGCACCGACTTTGATTACTGCAACACCGCCTGCGAGTTTAGCAAGACGCTCCTGAAGTTTTTCACGGTCAAAATCAGATGTTGTTGTTTCAATCTGCTGACGAATCTGTGCAACTCTGCCCTTAATAGCGTCCTTGTCGCCTGCACCGTCAACAATGATTGTGTTCTCTTTCTCAACCTTTACCTGACGAGCAGTACCAAGCTGATCCATTGTTGTATCTTTAAGCTCAAGACCTAAGTCTGATGTAATTACTGTACCGCCTGTAAGTGTTGCGATATCCTGTAACATTTCTTTTCTTCTGTCGCCAAAGCCCGGTGCCTTAACAGCAACACAAGTAAATGTACCTCTTAACTTGTTGAGTACGAGAGTTGTAAGAGCTTCGCCCTCTACATCTTCGGCAATGATAAGGAGTTTTCTGCCTGACTGAACAATCTGCTCAAGAATCGGGAGAATTTCCTGTGTATTTGAAATCTTCTTATCTGTAATAAGAATGTATGGGTTGTCAAGTTCTGCAACCATCTTGTCTGTATCTGTTACCATATAAGGAGCGATGTAACCACGGTCAAACATCATACCTTCTACAACTTCGCTGTAAGTTTCGGCTGTCTTTGACTCTTCAACTGTGATAACACCGTCTGTTGTAACCTTTTCCATAGCCTCGGCAATGAGCTTACCGATGAACTCATCCTGTGAAGAAACTGTAGCAACTCTCGCAATATCGTCAGAACCCGAAACCTGCTTGCTGTTGTCAGAAACAGCCTTTACCGCAACATTGATAGCGTCTGCAATACCTTTCTTAAGAACCATTGGGTTTGCACCTGCTGTTACATTCTTCATACCCTCTCTGATAAGAGCCTGAGCAAGAAGTGTAGCTGTTGTTGTACCGTCACCTGCAACATCGTTTGTTTTGATTGAAACTTCCTTAACAAGCTGTGCGCCCATATTCTCGAATGGGTCGTCAAGCTCAATTTCCTTAGCAATTGTTACACCGTCGTTTGTGATGAGCGGAGCGCCGTACTTTTTGTCAAGTACAACATTTCTGCCCTTAGGGCCGAGTGTGATTTTAACTGTATCAGCAAGCTGGTCAATACCTCTCATAAGAGATTTTCTTGCTTCTTCACCATAAGCAATTTGTTTAGCCATAATTAATTACCTCCAAAATATATCAAATAAAAATAATTATTCTACTGTTGCAAGAATATCTGACTGACGAACGATTGTGTACTCTTCACCGTCAATCTTAACTTCTGTGCCTGCATACTTGCTTGCGATTACTTTGTCGCCGACATTTACATACATCTTAACTTCGTTGCCGTCTACAACACCGCCGGGGCCTACTGCAACTACTCTTGCAAACTGTGGCTTTTCCTGTGCGGCAGATGAAAGAATGATACCGCTCTTTGTTTTTTCTTCGGCTTCTTCAACCTGTAATACTACTCTGTCAAGTAATGGTTTAATACTCATAATATAAATCCTCCTAAAAAGTTTATGTGTTATTTCGGTTAGCACTCTGTATCCTTGAGTGCTAATTATATTTTATACCATTTTTTAGAAATGTCAAGAGAAATTTGACTAAATTTGACCTTTAATTTATAAACAATTAAATTTATTTGTACAGCACTGTATTATAATTCGTATATAGAACTAAAATAACTTAAACAAGCCCTTTTTTCTTTAGTTTACCTTTAGGTTCGGGTTTATTTATTTCATAGCCGTTTTTAATGGAAAGTTTTGCAAGCAATGCAATTCCGTCCGTAAGAGCCTTTTTAGATTCATTGTCTATCTTATTAAATGCTTTAATCATAGTCGGTATATTTTTTATGCCTGCCTTTCGTATGTCGTCAAAGGTGATTTTACCGCCTTCTGCCATAATTTGAAATACAGAGTCTATGATTTGTTTTTTCTGTTCGGTTGTAAGTCCGTCAATAAGCTCTTTCATATTTTTTTCGGCAAATTTAATACTCTTGGTATCTTCATCAAGGTGTACAAAGTGTGTGCCTACTACATTCCAACTGAAAGCATCGTGCTGCCAGAAAGAATGACTTGCGCTTTTTACTATTATATAATCTTCATCATGCTCAAGTAACATACCCACAAATGATGACTGCGGAACAAAGGTAGTGATTCTGTCGGCAATTTCTTTGTGCTGCTCACTTTCTATGAATTCCTTTGAAAAACCCGGACCGTCGTTGTTATATACAGCTATTATTCTGTCTTTGATTTCAGGAAAAGTATTTACAGCGGAATAGATTGCGAGATTTCCGCCTTTGGAGTGACCTCCGAGGTATATTTCGCTGTTTGGATATTTGTTTGCAACCATACTCAGATATGCCGCTGCGTTAAGCTGTGAGGGAATATTGTCGGTTATGGCAATCATACAATCTTCTTTCCAACCGTTGAGCGTATTGTCTGTGCCACGGTAAGCGATAAATAATTTATCTGTATCAAAATGAAAAGTGCAAGCGCCGAATTGCATTGGATTATCTTCGCAGTCATATGCCGCAAAATCCGATACATATATATTTTTTAACCTGTTGCTTTTAGCTGATTCGGATAATAACTTGGTTATTTCCTTGCCGACTGTGTTGTAAAAATCTTTAAATACATAGTAATCTTTAAAAACAACATCACGCTTTTCTTTAAAATAAAGTTTATTTATGTCGGAAAGCGGAAGCTGTGATTTTTCTGTATATCCCGAAAAATCAAGATAAACAAGCTCTGAAAATATAAGAGCGTCAACTTCGTTTAAAGGTGAAATATCAAAACTTAAATCGCCACGCCATTTTAAATAGTTTATAAGATTATTCATAACCCACCTCGCAATATTAATAATTAAATTTTATAAAATTTGTACTTAAAAAGCAATATAATTCACATAAAATTCAGAAAGCCCACTGCAAAATATGCAATGGGCGATTTTAAGTTTATTTTTGCGGTGCTCGTCTTAAAATGTCAGGTAAAGAATTGAATATTACCTGTATATTTAATATTACTTTATCTTCACCGAATTTTTTTGTTTTTAAAACCGTTCACAAGAATACCTGCCGCAGCCTCGGCAAAGAGGTCGCAGATAAATATTTTAAAATCATCTGTAACGGATATATTGTTTTGAATTTCGCAATTGTTTACAACTTTCTTTTATAATTTTTTGACTTAAGGATAGAACCGACAAATTATAAAAACCGCTCTCCTAAGAATTTTTAGAAGAGCGGTTTGTGTATTTGTTTTAATAATTATTCGTTAATAGCTTTAACGAGAGCCTGTGCTTTGTCTGTCTTTTCCCAAGCAACGCCGAGTTCTTCTCTGCCCATATGACCGTAAGCGGCAAGCGGACGATACTTTGTTTCTTTAAGCTTTAACTGCTCAATAATAGAATTCGGACGGCAGTCAAATACCTTTTCCACAGCGTCTGAAAGCTGTTCGTTTGTGTAGCTTGATGAACCGAAAGCATCTACCATTATTGATACAGGTTTAGCAACACCGATTGCATATGCAAGCTGAACTTCGCACTTATCGGCAAGACCTGCGGCAACAATATTCTTTGCGATGTATCTTGCGTAGTAAGCGGCACTTCTGTCAACCTTTGTCGGGTCTTTACCGCTGAATGCACCGCCGCCGTGACGAGAAAATCCGCCGTAGGTATCAACTATAATCTTTCTGCCTGTAAGACCTGAATCGCCTACAGGGCCGCCGATTACAAATCTGCCTGTCGGGTTGATGAAATATTTTGTGTTTTCGTCTAAAAGCTCGGCAGGAATGATTGGCTTTACTACATATTCAACCATATCTTTTCTGATCTGCTCAAGTGTAACCTTTTCATCGTGCTGTGTAGATACAACAACGGTGTCTACCCTTACAGGTGTGTCACCCTCATACTCAACGGTTACCTGTGTTTTACCGTCAGGACGAAGGTAGGAGAGAGTACCGTCTTTTCTTACCGCTGTAAGCTGTTTTGCAAGCTTGTGAGCAAGTGAGATAGCAAGCGGCATAAGCTCTTTGGTTTCGTTGCAAGCGTAGCCGAACATCATACCCTGGTCGCCGGCACCAATCTGATTGTTAGCGTCATTTTCGCCGTCTTTAAGCTCGTAGCTTTCGTTTACGCCCATTGCAATATCAGGGCTCTGCTGGTCAATAGAAGTGAGTACAGCGCAAGTATTGCCGTTAAAACCGCACGCCTGGTTGTCATAACCGATGTCATTTACAACTTTTCTTGCGATACCTGCAATGTCAACATAGCAGTCTGTAGAAATTTCGCCCATAACATGAACTACACCTGTTGTAGCGGTTACCTCGCAGGCAACATGAGCGTTTTTATCCTGTTCGAGAATAGCGTCAAGAACAGCGTCGGAAATCTGGTCGCAAACTTTGTCAGGATGTCCCTCTGTTACTGACTCAGAAGTGAAAAAATGTTTTGCCATTATAATTCTCCTTTGCAAAAAATAAGCACCTTTCAGCCGAAAGGTGCTACTAAGACTCATCTTTCGGTAAATACCGCAGGATTTGGCACCTTGCAAATGCAGGTTGCCGGACTTCACAGGGCCTGTTCCCTCAGTCGCTCTTGATAAGATAAATATTAACTTATTGTTTTAATTATATACCGTTATATCGACAAAAGTCAACAAGAAATAACAGGTATATTGTAAAATCGGATAATCAAACAAAAAAATTATGCGATTTCATCAACGGAACAACATTCTGTACAAGGTACGCTGTGTTTTACTCTGTCCTCAACCTCGGCACGCTTTGCATTGTTAAAGCGGTCTACCGTACCTACAAGATAGCCTGTGATTCTGCGGATTCTTTCAAACGGAACAGAATCGTAATCGTATTTAACATCAACATAGTCGCCGTCAACTGTGAGTTCAACATTCTTGATATATTTATCCGGATTTGCCTCTCTAAGCTGTGTTGTGTATGCCTCAATTTCCTTTTTGCTAAGCTTTCCGCCCTTTACATTTACTGTCATAAATATCCTTCCCTTTCGTAATTTCATAATCCTCTTTAATATATAATGTAACTTTTAATTCTTTAAAAGCATATATCTTGTAGAGTAAATCTATTATAGCACAACATCTTGTTGTATGCAATATTAAAATAGGAATTATTCGCACAAATAAAAGTAAGTATTTTTGTTTATTTTTACAGTTGACAAATATATAAAAGCAAAGAGGACAAAAGTTTTGCCCTCAAATAACAATTTTTATTAGTTTATTTTCCCGATTTGTAATAGTATATGAATATTTTAACACAAAATTTTTTATTTCAAGCAAATAAGGCGATGCTTCCACCGCCTTATATATTATTCGAGCACCAATAAAACTCGGTCTATGCTGTTACCGAAAAGTCCTGCGTAGCCGTCCTGACCGTTTGAAGTTTGGTCATCGTGCTGCCAGTCAAAATATTCTTTGCTTATTGCCGAAACTTTATATTTTGCAACAAGATATTTGTTAAGACTTTCGGCAATACTCTGCGGTGTGGTGTAATACACTCTGATTGCGTCAATTTTACTGCCGTTGCCCGCATAACCGTTTTCTAAATCGTCAATGTCATATCCGCTGACTTTCGGCAGCCATCCGCTTTTAGTGTGAACCTGATACCACACCTTGCCTTCACTTACTTTTATTGCAATATCCGTAATTGCTTTGCCTTTTAAACCTGCGTAATCTTCAAGATTTTTTACTTCGGGCAGCCAAACACCGTCACAGCGCACTCTGTAGAAAATATCCGGTTTGGTTATTTTTCCTTTGTCTTTATCGTCTTCTTTTTTGCTGTTGAAAACGCTTTCGTTAAATATGATGTTCGTATCAATATTTTTGCCGTAACCGCTTACTCTGCCTGTTGAACTATTCTGCCATATATCACAGTTTAATTCATTTACGGAGTTATATTGTGCAAGCCAGATACTGTACTTTTTCTTTAATTTATCGTAATCGAGATAATTATTAAACCAATTCAGATTAGCATACACACCTGCTCTGTAGTTACTTTTCTTGATCGTTTCGCAAAAGCGTTCCGCAATTTCTGTAAGTTTTGCTTTGCCGAGTTTAGTTTGTGAATTATCTTCCAAATCATAATAAATCGGCATATCAAGAGATTTGTTATTAATGCATTCAAGGCAAGCCCTTGCCTCTTTTTCTGCATCGCTGACGCTGTCTGCGTAACTGTACCAGTACACACCAATCATCATATTTTCGCTTTTTGCGTTTTTGTAATGACTTTCAAACATACTGTCTTTCTGACTTGATTCTCTGCCGTAGCCTGCTCTTATAATTACAGCTTTTATACCGTCGTTTTTCATTTTGTTAAAATTAATACCTTGCTGAAATTCTGAAATATCAACACAGCTTACTTTTGCCATAAAATCATCCTTTCAAATTGATAAAGTTTACTTTAGTATAATATTAAAAATAATACCAAAAGTTAAACTTTTCATTTACAGTGCTTAAAGTGCAAAAATTGCAGAAATTAGGCTAATTTTATTGTAAAAAATTTTATTTTGTGCTAATATTACCTTATAAAATGAAATCGGAGGTATTATGATGGAATTATCAAAAGTAACGGAAACTCGCAGAAGCGTAAGAGAATACATAAATAAACCTGTCGAAACAGAAAAGTTAAGAGAGATGATTGCGGCGGCTCAACTTGCACCGTCATGGAAAAACTCGCAGGTATCACGCTACTATGTGGTAACAGGCGAAAAACTTGCAGATGTTAAGAATGCATTGTCGCCTTACAATCAGAAAAATGTTGCAGACGCTCCCGCACTTATTGTTACCGCAATTGTGCTTAATCGTTCCGGATATGAAAAGGACGGTACACCGACAAACGAACTCGGCAACGGTTGGGGATTTTACGACTGCGGTTTGCAGAGTATGAATCTTTTGCTTAAGGCAACAGAACTTGGACTTTCAACCCTTGTAATGGGTATAAGAGATAACGAAAAAATCAAGGAAGTTTTGAATATTCCCGAAACCGAGGCGGTAGTAAGCGTAATCGGAGTAGGCTACAGCAATGCAGAGCCTGCAATGCCAAAGCGTAAGGCTATTGAGGATATTGCAAAGTTCTTTTAATTTAATATAGCAAAGCGTAAAGTAAAAACCTGTACAGCAGTTGCCGTACAGGTTTTTTTGTTCTGGTTTTACAGTTTTAAATAAATTTAACTGCTGTGCCGTAAGCAAGCACTTCGGCAGCCTGCTGCATAACAGAAGCTGATGTGTAACGAACGCATACAATAGCGTCCGCACCCATTCTTGCAGCCATATCAATCATACGCTGAGTGGCAATATCTCTTGCCTTGTTCATCATTTCAGTGTATGATTTAAGCTCGCCGCCAACCATAGTCTTAAAGCTCTGTCCCATATCGCTGAACATATGCTTCGACTGAATTGTGTTGCCTTGCACAAGACCGAGTGTGGCAAGGTTTTTGCCTGAAATTGTTTCTGTAGTAGTAAGTATCATAATTTTTCTCCTCAATTAAATATCTATTTCCTCAAGGTCGCTTTCGCTAACTTTGCGAAGTTCTTTTTTGCTTAAAATATCGTAAATTACAGGAACAATATAAAGAGTCATAATTGTTGCGTACAGCAAACCGCCGATACATACAATAGCGATAGGCTGCATAATCTCTGAACCTGTGCCTATACCGAGTGCCATTGTTGAAAGTCCGAGAACGGTTGTGATTGCCGTAATAAGGATAGGCCTCATTCTTGTTTTGCCTGCCTCTACAATTGCCTCTCGTCTTTCTTTGCCCTCAAGTCTTAGGTTGTTGATGTAGTCAACAAGTACGATACCGTTGTTTACGATAATACCGCAGAGCATTACAAAACCGAGCAATGCCACAACGCTGACATCAAAACCTGTAATAAGCAATCCAAGGAATCCGCCTGTAAATGCAAGAGGAATTGTAAACATAATGATAAACGGTGACTTAAGGCTCTGGAATTGAGCAACCATAATAAGGTAAATAAGAATTACGCCTAAAAGCATCATAAGCAGCATTTGATTTACAGCCTCCATTGTGCTCTCGTTTGAACCCGAGTATTCAATACTGCAGCCGTCAGGAAGTTTATAATCATCAAATAAAGCTTTTGCCTTGTTTGAAACATCGGTGTTTGTATAACCGTCTTTTAAAGTACCGCTGACTTTAATATAACGCTTTTGGTCACTTCTTGTGATTGAATTCATTGATTCGGAATCTGAAATCTCGGCAACTTCGGAGAGTTTTGTGGTCTTTTCGTTGCCTTCTTTGTCTGTATAAGTGAGTTTAATATCCTTGATATTGTTCTTTGTAACATCACTGTTTTCGTCTTTGATTACAACCACATCAAGGTCTTTGCCGCTGTTTGTAAGGGTAGAAGATGTGGTTTCCGAGGTGATTGCGGCGGCAATCTGCTGATATACCTGTGCAACCGTAAGTGACTTTTTGGCAGCCTTTGTTTTGTCAACCGTTACCTTGATTTCGCCCGAAGTAGCGCCGATGCCGTTATCGGTTTCGTCAATACCGTCAACCGCAGCAAGTTTTTTCGCCATATCTTTTGCGGTATTCTGCAAAGTTTTGAGGTCGTCACCGTAAAGTTTGATTGATACACCGTCATCACCGAGCATAGCTGACATTGAGCTTGAAGATGAACTGCCGCTTACAACCACATCTCCGTCAATACTTTGAAGTTCTGCTTCAATTTCTTTGCTGATACTTTCGCTGTTCTTTACTTTGTCGTCTTTGAATACTGCATATGCCATAACAGAACCTTTGTCTGCATCGGAAGAAGATACAGAGCCTGTAAGACCCATAAGGCTTGTTGTTGAACCTGTCATAACACCAACAGTTTCAAATTCGTCATACTTTGAAAGAGTGTCGAGTAGGTTTTGTGCGGCATCAATGGTATCATCCATAGTAGCCGAGTCGTCAAGGCTGACTGTTACGGAAAGCTCCGTGCTTGCCATATTCGGCATAAAACTGAAGCCTCTTGCCACAGCACCGAACATACTGCCAAAGAGAAGTACAACTGCAGCGATAAGTGCAATTGCTCTGTGCTTTAATACAAAACGAATAGATTTTTCGTAGCCACCGAGCATTTTATCAAACATTCCGTGCTTAACAGGTTTAACCTTTCTTAGCATACGCTGACCCATAGCAGGCACAAGCGTAAGGGCAACAATAAGGCTTGCAAGCAGGGAATAGGTGATAGTAAGTGCCATATCCATAAATATCTGACGGGTAAGACCCTCTATGAATACGATAGGGAAGAATACGCAAATTGTTGTAAGTGTAGACGATGCAATTGCGCCCGCAACCTGTTTAGCACCGTTTAAAGCGGCTTTTACAGGCGGCACACCCAAATTGCGCAGTCGGTATATATTTTCAATTACTACAACCGAGTTGTCCACAAGCATACCTACGCCGATTGCAAGTCCCGACAGCGAAATCATATTGAGAGTAACACCGCTAAAATACATCAGCACAAGTGCAAAAATAACGCTGACAGGAATTGAAAGCGCAACAATGAGGGTTGGTTTAATATCTCTTAAGAAAAGGTACAGAATTATAATTGCAAGTACAGCACCCATAAGAAGATTCTGTAAAACGCTGTTTATAATAATATCTATGTAGTCGCCCTGGTCCATAAGGGTGGTAAAGTGCAGACCTTCGTTTTCCTGTGTAAGAGAGTTGAGCTTTTTGGCTATATTTTCGGAAACAGTAGCGGTTGCGGCATCACTCTGCTTTGAAAAACTGAATACAACGCCGGAGTTTCCGTTAATCTTTGTGAATACCTCGTCCGAATCGTCAGCTATAAATACATCTGCAACATCGCTTAGTTTTACAACGCCGATACCGTCAATTCCCGTGTCAAAAAGAGCAAGCGACTGCATTTCTTTATCACCGTCTATTTTGTCGCCGACACGCACAAGATATTTAATATTTTCGTCATCACTTACATATCCTGCAGGCATTGAGAAATTTTGTGCCGTAAGAATATTTGAAACATTGCTTATTGTAACAGTGTTTGTCATATCGGCGGCTTTTTTGGCTTTATCTTTTTGGTCGGAGAGTTCATCACTTGCGGATTTTAATTCTTCTTGAGCGGAATTAAGCTGGGTTAATGCACTGTTTACTTCACTTTGCTTTGTGTTTAGCGCAGAAAGTCCGCCCGAAAGCTGATATGCCGCAAGAGATTGCTGTTTTTCTATCTCTGAAAGTGCCTGATTTACAGATACGGTATTGTTGTCAAGACCTTTTACAGCGGCTGCAATTTGTGTAATACCGCCGTCTACTTGAGATATTTTATCCGCAATTTCCGCTATTGTATCATCAAGTTTTTCCTCTGTGGTGTCAAGTCCTTTTAATGCCTCAACTGTTTGAGTTATTGCTTTATCTACATTTGTAAGAGCATTTTTTGCATTATTAAGTCTTTCTTCAAGCTCTTCTTTCGGAAAACCGTATTTATCAAGTTCTTCATCTATTTTAGCAAGGATTGCTCTTACCTGTGCAAGCTGTTCGTCTGTAAGATCGGGGTTTGCAAGTTTGCTAAGCGCATCTTTGTAGTCGTTGTATATTTTTTCAAAAGCTTCTATCTGTTGTGTAAGCTGTGCTTTTTCGTCCTGCAAACTGTCAAGTTTTTCTTTTATATGTGTTAATGTTTGGTAGGCAATTGTCAAAGTTTGCTTGGTTGCAGTAAGCGACTGCTGTTGGTCAAGCAACTGCATTTTTGCATTCAAAATTTCAGTGTAACCGCTTTGTGCCTTACCTTGGGCGTCAGCAAGCTGTTTTGTAACTTCTTCCTGTTGAGAATTTAAGTCGTTTATTGACTGCTCAATGGTATCACTGCCTTGCTCCGCTTTAGAAATATTGTCCTGCAATTCTTTCTTTGCATCGGAAATTTTCTTTTCCGCATCGCCGAATTTGTCATTGAGAGCGTCATTGATTTTTGCGTTGAGAGCGTCAATCTTGGCTTGCGAAATAATAACATTTTCCTTTTGAGTTACAATACCTTTTGTAGATACAGAGGCTACACCGTCAATTCCCTCAAGCTGATTTTTCAGTTCGTTGTTTACATAGTCGGAAATTTGCACTGTATCGTAACCGTCGTAATCAACCGCAACCATAGCTACAGGCATCATATTAGGGTTAATTTTCATAAGGTACGGACTGCCTACACCGTCAGGCCATGCATCTTTGATAGTGTCAAGATTGCCTCTCATATCAACGGTAGCGGTGTCCATATTTGTACCGTCCTCAAACTCAAGTGTCAATATTGAATAGTTGTCAGATGAGGTGGAGGTGATGGTTTTTACGCCGTCAATGGTTGAGAGTGACTGTTCAAGCGGTTTTGTTACCACCGATTCAACTGTTTCCGGAGTTTGTCCCGGATAGGTTGTAAGAATTATTGCATACGGAAAATCCATATTAGGCAGTAAGTCAGGCGTCATTTTAAATACCGACACTATACCCAATACAATTACCACAATAACCGCCACAAAAATTGTCATCGGCTTTTTTACACTTAGTTTTGGCAGCATATCATTCCTCTTTCATTGATTATTTCGATTATTTCCATAAAATTACTGTTTAATAAATTATTTATTACCTAATATCACTTGACTGCGCCTTGTTTGATTATGTCGATTTTTTTGATAAGGCGTTCACGCACTTCTTCACGGTCACTGCCTGCGACAAAAACATCGAAAATTGCATTTTTAAGCACTTGTGTAAGAATTTCTATGAGGCATTTAACGCTTTCGTTATCCTGAAATTTCAGGTTTTGTCTGTCCACCATAGTGTAAATCTCGTTGTTGGTGAGTGCCATATTAAAGCGATTTTTCAGATATTCGCTTACAAGGTCATCGTTTGCTTTAAAGCTGTCAACAATATTTCTCATAATTTTCATTGTTTGCTTTTGACTGCTGTAATCGCCGAAATAATCAAACATTTTAATGTACATAACAAAAAGGTCGCCGCATGAAAGTTTTAAAATTTCTTTGGCTTTGTTGCTTGATTCTTCAAACATAGTTTTAGTGATGATTTCTATCAAATCTACCTTGTCGTCAAAATACTGATAAAAACTGCCTCGGGAAATTTCAGCGGTCTTTATAATTCTGTTTATAGAAACCTTTTCGTTAGGTCGTTCCATAAATTCTTTTATGACAGCGTCGGTAATACGCTTTCTTTTTTCGTACGGAAGATTGTAAAATGTTTTTTTAATCATACCTATTACCTCCTGATATGACAGGTTATCATATTTGCTATAATTTTAGCATTATATAAATCCTTAGTCAATAAAGGTAACACAAATGTTATGTGAAGGTTTTGTGTACAAACTACTTAATAATGTCAGCACATTTTCCTTTTGTGAATTCAATTAAAGTTTGAGGGTCAAGGTCAATCTGATAACCGATTTTTCCCGCACTTACAATAATGTTCGGATTGTTAAGGCAGCTTTCGTGGAAAACGGTAGGGTACTGCTTTTTCATTCCGATAGGTGAGCAGCCTCCTCGAATGTAGCCTGTTACTTTTAAAATATCTTTTACATGAATCATCTCAACGGATTTTTCACCAACTGATTTTGCGGCTTTTTTAAGGTCGAGTTCCGCCGCAACAGGAACAACAAATACAAAGTAGCTGCCGCTTACGCCTTTTGTGACAAGCGTTTTGAATACACATTCGGGATTTTGCCCCAAAAGTTTGGCAACGCTTATGCCGTCAACAGCGTCTTTTCCGTGCGGATATTCGTGTGCTGCATAATCTATTTTTGCTTTTTCGAGAATACGCATTACATTAGTTTTAAATTCTGACATAACAGCCTCCAAATTACAAATATATAATAATGATTATATTGTTTAATAATATACACATATAATTTTATTGTGGAAATTTGTGTATGTCAAGTATTGTTATAAATTAGACATAAAACTGTGTTTTTGCTCAAAATTTTAAAAATATTGATAGATATATATTGACTTAATTACTGCAATAAAGTACAATAGATTAAAAATAAATTGTATATTTTTCGTTTTTTCGCATTTATTGGGTATGTTTAATTGATAATTGCCACAGCACGAGGCTTTGGCTTAAAGAATTTTGCGGTATATATAAAGAAAATTACGGAAGGATGATTGGCAATGCTGACTAAAAGCGAAGAAGAGATTATGAATTTATTATGGGAGGTGGGCGAGCCTCTGGCAAGTTCTGAGATTGTAAGCAAATCTGTAAACAGAACATGGCGCAAAAGTTACATTAACCTTTTAATCAATTCATTGCTTAACAAGCAAATGATTGAGGTTGTGGGTGTAAAACAGATGACAAAAAATTATGCCCGCACTTTTCAGCCTACAATGTCAAAGTACGCTTATTCCGTAAAGCGGATTTTTTCTCAAAAAGGTTTTAAAGAAGAGAATATTCCCGACCTTTTTGCCGAGATAATCGCAAATACGGAAAATCCTCAAATTCTTGAAAAAATGCAAAGTCAGCTTGACGAAAGAAAGCGAGAACTTGCATCGGATAAGAATAACCGTGACAGTTACAGCGCATAATTAAAAAGTAAAAATTATTATTACAATTGCCGCCTCAGAGCGGCTTTTGTATTATAGATTATCGGGTATAAAAATTACAGCCATCAAACTTATTTTAGTCTGATGGCTGTTTGCTCTTTGATGTTAAAGTCTTACAGGAATATTTTTTTCGTTAAGATATTTTTTTAATGTGGGAATCGGAATTTCGCCGAAATGGAAGAGAGAGGCTGCGAGGACTGCGTCTGCTTTGCCCTCTGTGAATGCGTCATAGAAATGCTCAAGAGCGCCTGCGCCGCCGCTGGCGATTACGGGAATTGAAACTTTTTCCGAAATTGCTCTTGTAAGTGCGATGTCATAGCCTTTTTTCTGTCCGTCCTCGTCCATACTTGTAAGCAGAATTTCGCCTGCGCCGAGCTGTTCACATTTTACAGCCCATTCAACCGCATCAAGGCCTACAGGAGTTCTTCCGCCATTCACATAAACTTCCCAACCGTTTTCTTTTCGCTTTGCGTCAATGGCGGCAACTACGCACTGACTGCCGAATTTATAAGCCGCCTCGCTGATAAGTTCAGGTCGATGAACGGCAGCGGAATTAACCGAAACCTTGTCTGCGCCTGCTCTTAAAAGTAAATTGAAATCGTCAACACTTCTTATACCGCCGCCTACGGTGAACGGAATGAAAATTGAATTTGCTACTTTTTCTACCATATCAATTGTAATATTTCTTGAATCGCTTGAAGCTGTAATGTCGAGAAATACAAGCTCGTCTGCGCCTTCTTTATCGTATTGCTTTGCACATTCCACGGGATCGCCCGCATCTACAAGATTAACAAAGCTCATACCTTTTACAACTCTGCCGTTTTTTACATCAAGGCAGGGTATAATTCTTTTTGCATACATATCTTTTCTCCTTACTTTCCGTTTACCATATCGGCAAAGTTTTTAAGAATTTTTAATCCGACTTCACCGCTTTTTTCGGGGTGGAATTGCGTTGCGGAAACATTTTCCCATTCGATTGCCGCATCAATTTGAACTCCGTAGTTTGTCCTTGCGGCAACAATTTCAGGGTTCTTTGCCGTTAAAAAGTATGAGTGAACAAAATATACATAGGCATTGTCTTCTATACCTTTAAAAATGCCGTCCTTTTTTACAATATCAAGACTGTTCCAACCTATATGCGGTATCTTTAAGCCTGTATCGGCAGGAATTTTTGTTATGCTGCCGTCAAAAACAGATAAGCCTTTTTTATTAGGGCTTTCTTCGCTTTCGGGAAAAAGCAACTGTAATCCAAGGCAAATACCTAAGAAATGCTTTTTTGTCTTTATAAAATCAAGTACGGTGTCTTTAATGCCGTAGCTTTCCATGGTGTCCATTGTATCTCCGAATGAGCCTACGCCCGGCAAAACGGCACCGTCTGCCTTTAAAATCATATCTTTATCTCTTGTGACAACACAGTCACAGCCGATATATTTCAAAGCCTTGTTTACGCTCTGAATATTTCCTGCGCCGTAGTCAATTATAGCAATCATAATCTGTCCTCCCGATTACATTTCAGCATAGTAGTATATTAGCATATTTGCTCGTTTTTTGCAAGAAAAACAGTGCGATAATTCATTATTTCAAAAAATAAAAAATTAACCTGTTTTTCGGTTGAATTAAAATAACTTGTGTGTTACAATTAAATATGTATGTAAAATTAAGAAAAATCCTGCGTTTGCAGGTTGCTCATAATTACAGAATTTTTAAAAGAAGGTTATTTGATGATCACTCATTTATTGACAAGAATAGATTTGAGTATGCACTCGCTTTCAAAAGGTCAAAAGCGAATTGCACTTTATATAGAGGAGCATTATGACAAAGCGGCTTTTATGACTGCCTCAAAGCTCGGCGAAACCGTCGGCGTTTCGGAAAGTACGGTTGTAAGATTTGCCACAGAGCTTGGTTATGACGGCTACCCAAAGCTGCAGAAAGCCATGCAGGAAATGATAAGGGATAAGCTCACTTCTGTTCAGCGAATTGAGGTTACTTCAAGCAGAATCGGCAATGACGATGTTTTAAACAGCGTGCTGAATCAGGATATTGATAAAATCCGCAGAACCATTGAAGAAACCTCGCACGAGGATTTTGAAAGGGCTGTAGACAAAATCTGCAATGCCGACAGAATCTATATTTTCGGTGTTCGTTCAACTGCCGCAATCGCAAGTTTTCTCGGCTACTATTTTGAACTTATTTTCGATAATGTAAGAGTAATCGACTCTACAAGCCATACAACAACATATGAGAGAATTTTCAGAATGACCGACAAAGATGTTATGATAGGAATTTCATTCCCACGATACAGCACAATGGCTGTTGACGCTATGAACTATGCCCGTTCGCAGGGTGCGCACGCTATAGCAATTACCGACAGTATGGTGTCGCCGCTTGTTAAATCGGCAGACTCCGTACTTATTGCAAGAAGTGATATGGCGTCAATAGTCGATTCGCTTGTAGCCCCGTTAAGCCTTATAAATGCGCTTATTGTTGCGACTGTTCTTAAAAAGAAAGACGAAGTATCCGAAAACTTCCGCAGACTTGAAACCGTATGGAACAGAGAGGGAGTTTACGCAAGCGGAGAGAAGGACGAGGAAGAAACGACGGAAGCGGGAAAGAAGAATGGAAAGTAAAAAGGTAGTTGTGGTCGGCGCAGGTGCGGCGGGTCTTATGGCTGCATCGGCAGCGGCAATGTACGGCGCAAGCGTAACATTAATAGAAAAAAACAAGCGTGTCGGAAGAAAAATTATGATTACGGGCAAAGGCAGATGTAATGTTTGCAATAACTGCGATGTCGAAACTTTTATAAGAAATGTTCCTACAAACGGAAAATTTCTTTATTCGGCAATCAACAAATTAACTCCCGAAGACACTATTGCGTTCTTTGAGGGACTTGGACTTTCTCTTAAAACAGAGCGTGGCAACAGGGTTTTTCCGCAGTCCGACAAAGCTGTTGATGTGGTTGATACACTGTATAACTATGTAAAAAACTGCGGCTGTAAAATTGTGGAAGACACCGCCGAAGAACTTTTGCTTGAAAACGGTGAGGCAGTCGGAGTTAAGTGTAAGAACAAAACATATTATGCGGACAGTGTGATTATATGCTGCGGCGGTAAAAGCTACCCTCTCACAGGTTCTACGGGTGACGGATACACTCTCGCAAAGCAGGCGGGACATACAATAGTACCGCTAAAACCGTCGCTTGTTCCGCTCGAAAGCAAAAATCTCGACTGTAAATCAATGCAGGGTCTTTCGCTTAAAAATGCAGGACTTAAAATTGTTGACACACAAAGCGGCAAGACTGTTTACGATGATTTCGGAGAAATGCTTTTTACCCATTTCGGAATGAGCGGCCCTATGATACTTTCGGCAAGCTCACATATTCGTGATATTTCAGACGGCAGATACAATGCCGTAATCGACATAAAGCCTGCACTTTCTTATGAGCAGCTTGAAAAACGCTTACAGCGTGATTTTGACGAAAATCATAATAAAGATGTTTCTAATTCATTTACTAAGTTGCTGCCTAAAAAACTTGTTGTACCTGTTTTAAAGCGTTGGGGTATACCTTTTGATAAAAAATGCAATTCTGTTACTAAGGAAGAACGCAGAACTCTTTGCGAACTTTTAAAGGCTTTTACCGTAGAAATCAGCGGTTTTCGTCCTATTGAAGAGGCGATTATTACTTCGGGCGGCGTAAAAACCACTGAAATTAATCCGAAAACTATGGAAAGCCGACTTGTAAAAGGACTTTACTTTGCAGGCGAAGTAATAGATTGCGATGCCTATACGGGCGGCTTTAACTTACAGATAGCATGGAGTACAGGTAATCTTGCAGGCGAAAGCGCCGCTTATTAAGAAAGGAAGAATAAAATGTCTGTTGCAATAGCACTTGACGGCCCTGCCGGCGCAGGAAAATCCACTATAGCCAAAAGAGCAGCGAAAGCTCTTGATTATATATATATTGACACGGGCGCTCTTTACCGCACAATCGGTCTTAGTGCAATGAGAAGAAATATTGAGCCTGTCGAATCAAAAGAAGTGAGTGATATGCTTTCGGAAATTAAGGTTGAAATTGCCTTTAACGATAAAATGGAGCAGATAGTTTTGCTTGACGGCGAAGATGTTTCTTCACTTATCAGAACTCCCGAAGTATCTATGACAGCGTCAAAAATTTCCGCAATTCCCGAAGTAAGAGCGTATTTGCTTGATTTGCAGAGAGATATGGCAAAGAAAAATAATGTGATTATGGACGGCAGAGATATCGGTACGGTTGTTCTTCCCGATGCAAAAGTAAAAATCTTTCTTACCGCATCTCCCGAGGCAAGAGCCGAAAGGCGATACAAAGAACTTTTGGAAAAGGGAATGACTGTAAGTTACAACGATGTTCTTAAAGATGTAAACGAGCGTGATTACAATGACTCTCACCGCAAAACCGCTCCGCTCAAACCTGCCGAGGGCTGTGTGATTGTAGATACTACAGAACTTGATTTTGAACAGTCGGTAGATAAAATAATTTCCGTTATAAAGGAGAATGTTTAATGGGACAGTCTAAGGTGCTTTACAGAGTCGGTCAGGCGGTTTGCCGTCCGATTATGAAAGTGTTTTACAGATATAAATTTATAAATAACAACTCTATTCCGCATGAGGGAGCATATATAATTGCAAGCAATCATATGTCGTTTTCCGACCCTGTGCTTTTAGGTCTCGGTCAAAGGCGCAGACTTTTCTTTATGGCAAAACAGGAACTTTTTAAAAACAAGTTTTTTGCAGGATTAATCCGTGCACTCGGTGCGTTTCCCGTTGAGCGTGGCGCAGGTGACGGCAAAGCTATAAAAACAGGTGAAGACCTCATAAAAGAGGGCAATGTAATGACTATCTTTATTGAGGGAGGCAGAACAAAGACAGGCGAATTTATGCGTCCGAGAAGCGGCTGCGCACTTGTTGCTCAACAAATGCAGGTGCCTGTTATTCCTGCGTGCATCACAATTACGGGTAACCCGAAGTACCGCTTTGCAAAGAGAGTAATTCATTTTGGCGATCCGCTTACTCCGCAGCAGCTCGGACTTACACCCGACGGCGACAGACGACAGCTTAAAAATGCCACAAATATGATTATGGACGAAATCAAGAAGATGAGGGAGCAGGACAGAAAATGAGCATAACCGTTGCAAAGTCTGCCGGCTTTTGCTTTGGCGTAAACAGAGCAATAAATATTGTGAACAGTTTGCTTGACAAGAATGTAAAAGTATCTACTCTCGGACCTATCATTCATAATATGGAAGTCGTAAACGAACTTGAAAGCCGTGGCTGTAAAGCGGTTGATAATATTGACGAGGTAGAAAAAGACGCTACTCTTGTTATCCGTTCTCACGGTGTTCCAAAATATGTTATTGACAAATTAGATGAAAATGGTGTAAAATATGAAGATGCAACATGTCCTTTTGTTAAGAAGATACACAATATAGTGGCAAATCCCGACAACAAGGACGGCATAGTTTTAATCGCAGGCAACAGCGTTCACCCCGAGGTTGAGGGCATTATAGGTCATTGCAGCACCGAATGTCACACCTTTAAAAACAGTGAAGAAATTGACGAGATTTACAATATTGTTCTAAAAAAGAATAATAAACAGGTTTTTGTTGTCGCACAGACCACATTTGACACAAAAGAATGGAAAAAGTGTGTAAAAAAGATTAAAAAACTATGTACAAATGCAAAAATATTTGATACAATATGTAATGCAACGTCAGTTAGACAGACCGAAGCTGACTTACTTGCGGCTCAATCCGATTTTATGGTAGTAATAGGCGACAGGCACAGCTCAAACACGGGCAAGCTTTTTGATATATGCAAAAGGCAGTGCGATAACACAGTTCTTATTGAAACAGCGGATGAGCTTGATGCTTTACAAGTCAGCGTTGCTGAAAAAATTGGCGTTACTGCCGGTGCATCTACTCCGGCAAGGATAATAAAGGAGGTACTGGATACAATGAGTGAAATTAAATCCGGTGTAACAAATGGTGAAGAATCTTTTGAGGCATTGCTTGAGGAATCCCTCAAAAACTTAAATACAAATGAGAGGGTAATGGGTACAGTGCTCAGCATTGCGCCTAACGAGGTTCAGGTTGATGTCGGCAGAAAGCAGACAGGCTTTATTCCTGCTAATGAGCTTTCTAACGATCCTAACGCTAAGCCGGAGGATATCGTAAAGGTTGGCGACAAGATCGAGCTTCTTATTATGAAGACAAATGATCAGGAAGGCACAATTATGCTTTCTAAGCGCAGAGTAGACGCAGCTAAGGGCTGGGAAATTCTTGAGTCTAAGGTTGAGTCACAGGATGTTCTTACAGGTAAGGTTACAGAGGCTGTTAAGGGCGGTGTAATCGTTATCTACAACGATGTAAGAGTATTTATTCCTGCTTCACAGGCAACTGCTACTCGTGACGAGAGCCTTGAGGATCTCGTAGGTAAAGAAGTACAGTTCAGACTTATTGAGGTTTCACAGCGTGGCAGAAGAAAGAGAGCTATCGGCTCAATCAGAAGCGTACTTAAGGAGCAGAGAGCTGCTCAGCGTGAGGAGTTCTGGAAGAACTGCGAAATTGGTAAGAAGTACACAGGTGTTGTTAAGTCACTTACAAGCTACGGTGCATTTGTTGACCTTGGCGGTGTATTTGGTATGATCCACATTTCAGAGCTTTCTTGGACACACATTAAGCACCCGAGTGAGGTTGTAAATGTTGGCGATACTGTAGAAGTATATGTAAAGGACATCAACGAGGAAACAAAGAAGATTTCTCTCGGCTTTAAGAACGCTGACGAGAATCCATGGGAGATCCTCAAGAACAAGTATCCGGAGGGCACAGTTGTTAAGGCTACAATCGTTGGTCTTACATCATTCGGTGCTTTTGCAAACATCATCCCGGGTATTGACGGTCTTATTCACATTTCTCAGATTGCTAACAAGAGAATTGAAAAGCCCGCTGATGTACTTTCAGTTGGCGAAACAGTAGAAGCTAAGATTACTGCTATTGACTTTGACAAGAAGCGTGTAAGCCTTTCAATGCGTGCACTTCTTCCGGAGGACGAGCAGGCTCCTGCTGAGGCTACTGAAGAGGTTGCTGAATAATTTGTTATTAAACAGGGCATTCCATTATAGGGATGCCCTTTTGTTCTATTTTATATAATAAACCGCAAAAGGAGCGATAAAAAATGACTCCAAAAGAAGAATTTATTGAGATTTATACAAAGTACATAACACGCAACGGTGCAGAAGAATTACTTGAATGGCTCAAGCGCACAGACTTTTTTACTGCTCCTGCAAGTACGAAATATCATTGTGCCTGCGAGGGCGGACTTGTAATGCACTCTGTCAGCGTGTTTAATACAATGATGGAAAAGCATTATGACGAAGAAACCGATAATATTGAAAGTTTTGCAATATGCGGACTTCTGCACGATTTATGCAAGGCGCAGTTTTACAAGGTTTCGTCAAGAAATGTAAAAAACGAGCAGACAGGCGTATGGGAAAAAGTGCCTTATTATGCAATTGACGACCAATTCCCGTACGGTCACGGCGAAAAATCGGTTTTTCTTATTGAGCGCAAAATGCACTTAAAGATTGATGAGGCAATGGCAATCCGTTGGCATATGGGAGAGTTTGGTGATAAAAACAGCAATTCAATTTCTCTTGCATACGAGCGTTATCCACTTGCCGTAAAGCTCCACCTTGCAGACCTTGAATCAACATATTTGAAAGAAAAGGGCACTTCGGCCGTAAACAAGTGATTTTCATTTTTGCTTTATTTTTGGCATATAATACCGCTTGTTTTATGGAATGTTAAATAAGGATGATTTTATGGATATAATTTTGGCAGAACAAAGAATAAAAGAGCTTACAAAGACGATTGAGTATCACAATAATCGTTATTATAATCTCGATAATCCCGAAATTTCCGATTACGATTATGATATGCTTTTGCGTGAGCTTGAAAACCTTGAAAACGATTTTCCTACACTCAAGTCACCGCTTTCGCCGACAAATAAAGTAGGCGGCGAGCGTGGAGAAAAATTCTCTCCCGTAACTCACACAGTGCCGATGGAAAGTTTGCACGACAGCTTTTCTCACTCGGAATTGTTTGATTTTGACAGAAGAGTGCGTGAGGTTGCTCCGAATGTAAAATATGTTGTTGAGCCAAAATTTGACGGTCTTTCCGTATCTTGCGAGTATCGCAACGGTGTATTTGTTCGAGGTTCGACAAGAGGTGACGGAACAGTGGGTGAAGATGTTACGGATAATCTTATGACAATACGCTCACTCCCGAAAAAGATTGAAAATGCGCCTGCATTTTTAGAGGTGCGTGGCGAAGTTTATATGTCTTTTGACAGCTTTAACGAACTTGTCAAGGAACAGGAAGATAACGAAGAAAAGCCGTTTAAAAATCCGAGAAATGCCGCCGCAGGCTCATTAAGGCAAAAAAATTCTAAGATTACCGCAAAGCGTAAACTTGATATTTTTGTATTTAATATCCAACAAATCGAGGGCGTTGAAATTACAAGTCATCATCAGGGTTTGGATTACCTTACCGAGCTTGGATTTCCGACTGCGTTTTATAATATTTTCGAGGATATGCAAGAGGCTGTTGAAGAAATTGAGCGTATAGGAAATATGCGAGGTACATTTGATTATGCGATTGACGGTGCGGTTGTAAAGGTTGATGATTTTGCAACAAGAGAATTATTGGGCAGTACCGCAAAATATCCGAAATGGGCGGAGGCATATAAATATCCGCCCGAAGAAAAGGCGACAAAATTGCTTGAAGTTGAAATAAATGTCGGCAGAACAGGCGTACTTACTCCTGTCGGAATTTTTGAACCTGTATTTCTTGCAGGTACGACAGTAAGCCGTGCAACGCTCCACAACAAAGATTTTATAGATGAAAAAGGTATTTGCGTAGGTGATACGGTAATTATCCGTAAAGCCGGAGAGATTATTCCGGAGGTTCTTTCTGTAAAAGAACACGGCGAAAATGCGGTGCCTTTTGAGTTTCCGAAACTTTGTCCGTCCTGTCACACTCCTGTTGTGCGTGACGAAAACGAGGCTGCTATTCGCTGTACAAACACCGATTGCCCTGCCCAGCTTATGCGCCATCTTATCCATTTTGTAGGCAGAGATGCTATGGATATTGACGGCCTCGGACCTGCTGTGCTTGAACAGCTTGTGAATGAGGGACTGATAAAATCTCCTGCCGACCTTTACAGATTAACGGTTGACAGCATAACCGCCCTTGACCGAAAAGCCGAAAAATCTGCGCAAAATCTTATTAATTCAATTGAAAAATCAAAACACAATGAATTATATCGCCTTGTTTTTGCACTCGGCATCAGAAACATAGGTCTTAAAGCCGCAAAACTTTTATGCGAAAATTTTGCGAATATTGATGACCTTATGAATGCAAAAACAGAGGATATTTCCGCAATAGAGGGCTTTGGCCTGATTATGGCGGAAAGCGTAGTGAATTATTTTTCTGCCGAAAGCACAAAAAATCTGATTGACGAACTGAAAGAACTCGGACTTGAAATGAAACCGTCCGAACAGAAGAAAAAGGGCGGAATTTTTGAGGGCAAAACCTTTGTTCTTACAGGTACTCTGCCGACTATGAAAAGAAGTGAGGCAGGCAAACTGATTGAGCAGAACGGCGGAAAAACAAGCTCTTCCGTATCTAAAAAAACCGACTATGTGCTTGCGGGCGAAGACGCCGGAAGTAAACTGACAAAAGCACAGCAACTCGGTATTACGATTATTTCTGAAGAAGAATTATTAAATATGCTTTCTGAATGAATTTAATAAGAAATGCGCTAACCTAAAAATAAATTAACTATAGCTATTATCACGGGGACTGCACTGTCCGCAAAATATATGACTATAACACAAAGAACTATCTTACATAAGTAGGATAGTTTTTTTGTTTTTACTTACAATCTATCATTGAAAAAATATTTTAAACTTGTTCTTTTTATGTGCCTGTCTGCATACATATTAACAAAGCCAAGGAAAGGACGATAAAAATGACAAGTCTTAATAATGAGGGCAGGTTTGTACTTGCCATACGCTCGCTAAGTCAGAATATTTATCAGAGAATTTTACCGCTGTCGCAAAAATTCTGTGATACTGCGCAGGAAATAAGATTGCGTGTAAACAGACCTGTAGCGGTTGTTTGCCCGGATACTACATATTTTCTTACGGAAAAGGGCGGGCTTACCAACACTATACTTGACGGCTCAATGCTCACAGTCAGCCGTGGCGACCTTACGGATACTTTTCACAACATTTGCAATTACTCGGTATATTCAAAACAAAGTGAAATTATAAACGGCTTTGTTTCAATGCACGGCGGTCACAGAGCGGGTATCTGCGGTACGGCAATTTGTGAGGGTGACAAGGTAATAAATATCCGTGATATTTCGTCAATTAACATCAGAATTGCAAGAGAGCATAAAGAGTGTTCAAGAGCTGTTATTGACACTCTTAATCCCGACTTTGGCGGCGTGCTTATTTGCGGTGCGCCATGCACGGGCAAAACCACGCTCTTAAGGGATATGGCAAGAATACTCTCGACCGAATACGGCAAGAGAATTTCTTTGATTGACGAAAGGGGAGAACTTGCGGGCACTTCCTCGGGTATCCTGCAAAATGACATCGGACTTTGTGATGTGTTTGACCTTTACGATAAGCCGAGCGGAATTATTCAGGCTATACGCAGTATGTCGCCCGATATTATTGTTTGCGACGAAATCGGTACGCAGAGAGATATTGACGCTGTGGAATATTCCGTGAATTCGGGTGTATCTTTTATTTCTACCTTGCATTGTTCAAGCGTTGACGAACTTAGAAGAAAAGATAATGTCCGTAAACTCGTTTCCTGCGGCGGCTTTAAAACTCTTGTTTTCCTTGATAACAGAGCGTCTGCCGGCAGAGTGAGCAAGATTATGAGAGTCGGTGATGTATTTGGTAATTAAAATTATCGGCTGTATCTTGCTTGTGAGCGCAACAACTCTTATGGGATTTAAAAAAGCCCAACGGCTGTACAAACGCAGAGATTTTATAAATGACTTTTTGGTTTTCCTTGATACTCTTGCGACAAATATTCGCTACAGTACAGATGAACTTTCGATTATTCTTTCCAAAAGCGAAGACAGATTCGGAAAAGCAATATACGGTGCGTACGAAAAATACGACGGTACATTTTTTAAAAAATGGAAAAATGCGGTAGCGGATATTTCCGACGGTTACGCTTTAAAGCACGAGGATAAACAGCTTTTATGCTCATTCGGAGAAAAACTCGGCATAACCGATGTAGAGGGACAGCTCAAACATATTGAGCTTTACAAAGGGCTTGCGAACGCTCATCTTGATGACAGTAAAAATGAAATAAAACAAAAATCACGGCTTTACAAAACTATGGGATTTTTTGTCGGCACGGCAGCCGCACTTGTTATAATCTGAAAGGATAGCTATGGATGTTGAACTGATTTTTAAAATAGCTGCAATCGGTATAATTGTAGCCGTGTTGTGTCAGGTGCTCATACGCAGCGGCAGAGAAGAACAGGCAATGCTTACGACGCTTGCGGGTCTTATAGTTGTGCTTACTCTGATTGTCACGCAGATAAGCGCCTTGTTTAACACGATAAAGCAGTTATTCGGCTTTTAGGAATAAAGTATGAATATTATTACTATAGCCGCTGTCGCAATTGTATCTGCAATTTCTGCCGTAGCAATAAAAAAGCATAACGGTGAAATCTCACTTATGCTTTCAATTGCCTGCGGTGTAATATTGCTTACAGCCGTAATTTCGTTTGCGGCTACGATTTTGCAGACGGTAAATAAAATTGCGGCAGCGTCTGATATGAATATTGAGTATATAAAAATATTGCTCAAGGTAATAGGAATATGCATTGTAACAGAGCTTGCCGTCAGTGTATGTAAGGAGTCGGGACAGCAGGCAATAGCAACAAATGTTACGCTTGCAGGTAAAATATTGATTATGGTAACATCACTTCCGCTTTATACGGAAATTTTAAATACAGTGGTGTCACTTGTAGAAAACTCCTGAAGGAGTGTTGATGTTGAAAAAAACAGCAGTGTTTTTAGTTGTGATTGCGGTTGTTTTTCTGTCGCAGATTACTGTATTTGCAGCCGATACAACAGCCAAAACCGAAAGTACAACAAATGATATTAACAGCATTTACGATACCTCTGCTTTATATGACAGCCTGTCTGACGATGTAAAGCAGAGCCTTGAAAATATAGGGATAAACGGCATAGACAGCAATGAGCTTTCGCAGATTTCGTTCGGAGAAGTTGTGAATGAAATTGTAAAACTTGCGGGCGAAAACAGCGCAGGGCCGTTAAAAGCGGTAATCTCGCTTACTGCACTCTTGCTTATATGCTCGCTTTTATCTTCGTACAAAAATTCGCTTTCAAGTGAACTTTCCTCCTCACTTGGCATAGCAGCCGTACTGTGTGCTACCTGTACGGCTGCACTCCCCGTAATTGAAGTAATTTCAGATATGTCAACGGTAGTAAAAACTGCATCAAGTTTTATGCTTGCATTTGTGCCTGTAATGGTTATGATTATGTCGAGCACGGGACACGCCGTAAGCGGTGCGTCATATTACGCAATGATGATCGGCGCAGGAGAGGGAGTGGGACAACTAAGCTCAAGGGTAATAGTTCCTTTTCTTAATATGTTTCTCGGTGTATCAGTAACGGCAAGCGTATGCTCGGAATCAAAACTTACGGGTATAACTTCAATAATTTCAAAAGCCGTAAAATGGGTACTCGGGTTTGTTATGACTGTATTTACAGCCGTACTTTCTTTTAAGCAGATGATAACAACCTCGGTTGACGATGTTTCTACGCGAGCCGTGCGATTTACTTTAAATTCATTTATTCCGATAGTAGGCTCAGCACTTTCAGATGCATACAAAACCGTACAGGGCAGTGTAAACTTGCTTAAATCGGGACTTGGAATTTTTGTTATAGTATCTATTGCTTTTGTGTTTCTGCCTATAATACTTAACAGCCTTTTGTGGATATTTACTTTATCGGCAGGAAAGTTGCTTGCGGAGATACTCGGCATAAATCAGGTAAAAGATTTGCTTGAGGGTGTCGGTACCGTGCTTTCAACCTTGCTTGCAATTGTATTGTGCATTATGTCGGTTTACATAATTTCAACTGCACTTGTGCTTTTGATGGGAGGCGGCGGAATATGAGCGGTATGATTTCTGCGGTTATAACAGTTTGTGCCGGTGCTCTTATTTGCAGTCTGCTGTCGGCATTTGTACCCGATGGTACTACCAAAAAAACCGTTGCCCTTGTAATCGGTGCGTTTATGGTATGCTGTCTTATTTCGCCGATAACCTCGGCAATTTCTTCTATAGATTTTGATGCCGAACCTGTTGATTACAGCGAAGATCAAGTTTCCACTTCCGACGAAGCCTACGCAAATGTTGTGATTAAACAGGCACAACAAAATCTTGAACAAAGCCTTACCGACCTGCTTGCTCAAAACAACATAAAAATATCCGAATGTAAAATCGTACTTGCAAAATCGCAGTCAAACAGCATAATTATCGGTGACATCAGCATATATATGAGTAATGAATATAAAAGCCGGAAAGATAAAATCGGCTCAATTGTTTTTGAAAGCTTCGGAGCATATCCGAGAATAACTTTTATTTAAGGGTGCAAAGCTATGGAAGAAAAAACAAACGGAATAAAAAAGCTGTTTGAAAGTGACAAAGCAAGAAAAATTATAGTAATTATCGGTATTATCGGAATAGCACTTATTTTTATTTCTTCAATTTCGGGAATTAATACCGATAAAAAAACGGAAACCGAGGGCTTTTCGGTTACTACCTACAGCACGGAGATTGAAAGCGATTTGCAAAAAATCCTTTCAAGTATCAGCGGCTGCGGAGAAACAAAGGTGCTTCTTACCATAGAAAACTCGGTCGAATATGTATATCTTGAGGACAGTACCACCAAGACAAAGGAAATTCAGCCTGTTATCCGCGGTGTGCTTGTTGTATGCGAGGGCGGAGATGATCCCGTCGTAACACAAACGGTCACACAAGCGGTAACAAGGGCACTGGATATTTCATCGGCAAAGGTATGTGTTACAAAATTAACAGAACGAAGGTAGAGGTATTATGAAAATTCAGAAGAAACATATTGTAATGACATCACTTGTACTTGCTCTGGCAACGGCGGTTTACATAAACTATCAGATTTCGCAGGCTCGTACAACTTCACCTGCAAAGGAGCTGGGGGCAGCGTCATATGTAAATGCAACAGTCGGGGAAACAGCAACCTCCGACGAGGCGGCAGCTGCAATGGCACTATCGAAGGAGCAGCAGGATTTCTTTGCATCCGAACGCACTAAAAGGCAGAACACGCAAGACAAGGTAATTGACGATGCGGAGGAGATACTCGATTCCGACTCGAGTTCAGACACGGAACTTACCGAGGCGCAAAAAAATGTAGAGCGAATCATCAGCTTTTTTACAACGCAGGATACCATAGAAACCATTGTGAAAGCGAAAGGCTTTTCCGATTGCCTTTGCTGTATAACCGATATGGGTGTAACCGTTATAGTTCCGAAAAACGAGCTTAACGAAAACACCGTTTTGTCAATATACGATGCCGTAACAACGCACTATGAAATTGCAAGTGACGCAATATCTGTTGTAGGTGCGTGAATATAGTTTACAATCAAAATTTTATGTGATATAATTATCCTGATAATTTATTGTAAAGTTGGGATAATATGTCTGAAGAGATAAATGTAACTTCTCAGGAAGTAGAAGTAACAGAAGAAAATGAAAACGAAGCAGTACAGATTAAACTTACACGCTCCGAACAGCGTGAGCAGGTATTTATGCTTTTATTTTCAAAGTCATTTACAAACACATCTGTCGACAATATGGTGCAGGACAGCTCGGAACTCTTTATGGGCGGAGTAAGCGCACTTGCACAGGCAGAAGTTGAGGGTATTGTATCGGCTAAAGAAGAACTTGACGAGATTATTTCACGCTATCTAAAAAAAGGATGGACTCTTTCAAGAATTTCAAAGCCGTCGCTTGCAATCCTTGAACTTGCAGTGTATGAAATCAAGTATCTTGACAATGTTCCCGCAAGCGTAGCAATCAACGAGGCGGTAGAACTTGCAAAGAAGTACACTATTGACGAGAGCGGATTTGTCAACGGAATATTAGGCTCATTTGTAAGAGATAACGGAGAAAACTAATGAGCCTTTTCCTTGGTATAGATACCTCTAACTACACAACTTCGGTTGCGGTGTATAACAGCGAAAACGGCGAAATGCTGCAGCGAAAGCAGCTTTTGCCCGTAAAACAGGGACAGCTTGGCTTAAGACAGAGCGATGCGGTTTTTCATCACACACAACAGCTTCATACTCTTGTTGAGGACATTGCAAAGGAAGTTGACTTGTCGGGTGTGTCTGCATTAGGCGTATCAACACGCCCCCGTCCGGTTGACGGCTCATATATGCCGTGCTTTACGGTTGGAGAAAACACAGCAAGAATTATATCGGCAGTAATAAAAAAGCCTCTCCTGACATTTTCACATCAGGAGGGGCATATTGCCGCAGCACTGTTTTCAGCCGCAAGAGAAGATTTGTTTGAAAAAGAATTTTTAGCATTTCATATAAGCGGAGGCACAACGGAGGCGGTGCTCGCAAAGGGCAGTACAAGCTCGTTTGCCGTTAAAGAGGCTGCAAAAACACTTGACTTAAATGCCGGACAGGCAGTTGACAGAGTGGGGCTTATGCTCGGTTTAAAATTTCCGTGCGGTCCGCAGCTTGAACAGCTTGCGCTTAATAATACAGAAAAATTCAAAGTTCGTCCTACTCTCAAGGGCGCCGATTGCTGTTTGAGCGGACTTGAAAATCAGTGTAAAAAAATGCTTGATAACGGCGAAAGCAAAGAAAAAATCGCTGCTTTTTGCCTTGCTTTTATTCAGGCTACGCTTGAAAAAATGACTGAAAAATTGCTCGAGCAATACGGCAATTTGCCTGTGATTTTTGCGGGCGGAGTAATGTCAAATTCCATTATAAGAAATGCTCTGACCGAGAAATTCGGCGCTACATTTGCAAAACCCGAATATTCCGCCGATAACGCAGCGGGTATTGCGTATTTGGCATATAAGAAATATACGGAAATCTAAGACGATTATAAGTGTAAAAATATTAAAATACTTCATCAGCGGGAGGTAAAGAGATGTATTCACCGCAGATTCAAAAGCCGAGAGTGCTTTCTGTTTCACAAATAAATTTTTATATAAAGTCAATTATCGAGAATGACGGCAGTTTGCAGTTTGTGCTTGTAACGGGTGAAATCTCTAATCTTACCGTGCACCAACGCAGCGGTCATATTTACCTTTCGCTTAAAGACAGCAATTCAGTTATAAGTGCCGTTATGTTTGCAGGCAACGCAAGACGACTTAAGTTCCGCCTTGAAAACGGAATGAAAGTAATTTGTCGTGGCAGAATTTCTGTATATGAGCCGAGCGGCAGGTATCAGCTTTATATTGAGGATATGCAGCCCGACGGTGTGGGTGCGCTTACGCTTGCTTTTGAACAGCTAAAAAAGAGCCTTGCTCAAAAAGGACTTTTTGACAATGCGCATAAAAAGCCGCTGCCGAAATTTCCTAAAACAATCGGCGTCATAACTTCTCCCACGGGTGCGGCGGTTCAGGATATAACGAATATTATCAGACGAAGATTTCCGAGTGCGGATATAGTGCTCGCACCTGTGCTTGTTCAGGGAGAAAGTGCGCCCGAGCAGCTTGTGCGTGCCGTAAATAAATTCAGTGCAAGCAAGATTGCCGATGTGGTTATCATAGGCAGAGGCGGCGGTTCTGCCGAAGACTTATGGGCGTTTAATGACGAACAACTTGCGTATGCGGTCTATAATTGCGAAACTCCCATAATTTCGGGTGTGGGACACGAAACAGATTTTACTATCTGTGACTTTGTCGCCGATGTTCGTGCCTCTACTCCGTCTGCTGCGGCAGAACTTGCCGTACCCGACAGGCAGGAGCTTATGTCTTACTATTTTAAGCAAAAGCAATATATATCCGCTATGCTTGACAGAAAGATAAAAACGGCGCAGTTAAGACTTGAAAATCAGCAGAGAAGAATGTCTGCATCATCGCCGAAGCTCAAAGCGGAACAGCTTGAAAAACAGCTTTCGGCAAAGAGCGAAAAGCTGACACGGTTTATGAATATTTATATTTCCGATAAAGAAAATAAACTTATTGCCGCAAAGGGCAAACTTGACGGTTTGAATCCGCTTAATGTATTGAATCGTGGTTATGCAATAGCCGAAAAGGACGAAAAAATCATTACCTCATCAAAACAGCTTAAAAACGGCGACGATTTCACTGTTATTTTGAGTGACGGTAAAATAAACGCAAAGGTATGTGGTGAATAACTATGGCTTTTACACATCTTCATAATCATACCGAATACAGCTTGCTTGACGGAGCAAGCAGAATAAACAAACTTGTGGAATCGGCAAAGGAAAAGGGACAAACCGCTCTTGCCATTACCGACCACGGTGTAATGTACGGCGTCATTGACTTTTACCGAGCCTGTAAAAAGCAGGGGATAAAGCCTGTTATCGGCTGTGAAGTTTATGTTGCGCCGCACTCTCGTTTTGACAAAACTTCGGCGTATGAAAAGTATTATCATATGGTGCTGCTTTGCGAAAATAACGAGGGCTATCAAAATTTAATTAAACTTGTTTCAAAAGGTTTTACCGAGGGCTTTTATTCAAAGCCGAGAATTGACGATGAGCTTTTGAAAGAATATCACAAGGGCCTAATCTGCCTTTCTGCCTGTCTTGCCGGTGAAATTCCGCAGAATCTGCTTGACGGAAACTATGACGGAGCAAAGCAGAAGGCTCTTTTTTATCAATCGCTTTTCGGTAAGGATAACTTTTTTATAGAACTTCAGGACCACGGCATAGAGGAGCAAAAACGAATTAATCCGCAGCTTATTCGCATTGCCGAAGAAATCAGCGCCGAACTTGTGGTTACAAACGACAGCCATTATATAGATAAAAATGACAGCTTTACGCACAGTATTTTGCTTTGTATCCAGACCAATAAGACGGTAAATGATGTGGACAGAATGGAGTTTAAAACGAGCGAGTTTTACCTTAAAACAGAGGAAGAAATGCGCTCACTCTTTCCGAATCTGCCGCAGGCATATGATAATACACAGAAAATTGCCGACCGCTGTAATGTTGAGTTTGAGTTCGGCGTGCGTAAACTGCCACGATTTGATGTGCCGAATAACGAAGATCATTACGAGTATTTTCGCCGAAAATGCTATGAGGGTCTTTACAGACATTACGGAGAAAATCCCGATAAGTCTTTGATTGACCGACTTGAATACGAACTTGCAACTGTTTCAAAAATGGGTTTTGTCGATTATTACCTTATCGTAAATGATTTTGTACAGTATGCAAAGAGTGAAAAAATCCCCGTCGGACCCGGCAGAGGTTCGGGTGCAGGTTCGCTTTGCGCCTATTGCATAGGAATTACAGCAATAGATCCGATCAAGTATAATCTTCTTTTTGAAAGATTTTTAAACCCTGAGCGTGTAAGTATGCCTGACTTTGATGTCGATTTCTGTACCGAGCGCCGAGGAGAAGTAATTGACTATGTAGTGCGTAAATACGGCACGGACAGAGTTGCGCAGATTATATCATTCGGTACTATGGCGGCAAGAGGTGCTATAAGAGATGTCGGCAGAGTGCTTGCAATTCCGTATGCCACGGTTGACTCGGTTGCCAAACTTGTACCTATGGAATTAAAGGTTACTATAGATTCCGCACTCAAGGCAAGTCCCGAATTAAGACATCGCTATGAAGAGGACGAACAGACAAAGCAATTGCTTGACATTGCAAAGAGCATTGAGGGAATGCCAAGACACGCTACAATGCACGCCGCAGGTGTAGTAATTACCGACCGTCCCGTATCTGATTATGTTCCGCTTTCAAAAAATGATGACAATGTGGTAACACAGTTTACCATGACCACACTTGAGGAGCTCGGTTTGCTCAAAATGGACTTTCTCGGACTTCGCAATCTTACGGTAATTGACTATGCGGATAAACAGATACGAAAAAATCATCCCGAGTACAATCCCGATAATATAAACGATAAAGACGAAAAAGTTTTTGCTATGATTTCTCAAGGCAATACGGAGGGTGTGTTTCAGTTTGAAAGCCAGGGTATGAAAAATGTACTTATGCGACTAAAGCCCGATTCGATCGAGGATTTAATCGCCGTGGTTTCGCTTTATCGACCCGGACCTATGGACAGTATTCCCCGTTATATCGACTGCCGCCACAATCCATCGCACATTACCTATAAGCACCCGTTATTAAAGCCTATACTTGAGGTTACCTACGGCTGTATTGTCTATCAGGAACAGGTAATGCAGATTTTAAGAGTGCTTGCAGGTTTCAGCCTTGGCAGAGCGGATATTGTTCGCCGTGCCATGAGTAAAAAGAAAGCCGCAGAAATGGCAAAGCAAAGAGAGATTTTTCTTCACGGCATTACAGACGAAAACGGCAAAGTAATTGTTGACGGTTGTATTCGCAGAGGTATTGACGAGAAAATCGCCAATTCAATTTATGATGAGATCGAAAGTTTTGCTTCTTACGCTTTCAATAAGTCACACGCAGCGGCATATTCTATGATTTCATACAAAACCGCATATTTAAAATGTCATTATCCGCAGGAGTATATGGCGGCATTGCTCACAAGTGTGCTTGATAACCAAAACAAACTTGCAGCATATATAGGCGAATGTCAGCGGCTCGGAATAAAAGTTTTGCCTCCGAGTGTAAACGAAAGCGATCTCGGCTTTACTGTCAGCGGTAACAATATACGCTACGGATTGCTTGCAATCAAAAATCTCGGCAGAGCTTTTATTGATCAGATAATTAAAGAGCGCAGATTAAAGCCTTATACAAGCCTTTACGATTTTTGTAAAAGACTTTGCGGCAAAAATATGAACAGCCGTGCTATAGAAAGTCTTATAAAGTGCGGTGCGCTTGACGGACTTGGCGCTAACCGCAGACAACTGCTTGCAATAAGCAAAACCGTGATTGACGATGTTGAATATGAGGCTAAAAAGAATCAAGGCGGACAGCTTTCGTTTTTTGATATGGGTGACGACAGTACAAAGGCTACATCAGAACCCCAACTGCCTGATTTGAAAGAATTTTCAACTGATGAGCTTTTGAGAATGGAAAAGGAAATAGCAGGCATATACCTAAGCGGCCACCCTGCCGATAATTACAGCCTTTATTCCGAGAGAATGAAAGCCGACAGAATAGGCGAAATTATAAATGACGAAACAGGACGCTATCCCGACGGCAAGAAAGTGCTGATTGTAGGTATTATTTCCAAAGTGAAAACTCAACTTACCAAAAGCAACAAACTTATGGCTTTTATAAATATAGAAGATAAGTACGGCATAATGGAAGCGGTTGTTTTTCCGAATGTGTATGAAAAAAGCACTATTCTTTTAAATGAAAACATACCCGTTATTATAAAAGGCACATTGAATTTTAAAGAAAACGAAGAACCGAAAATAATTTGCGACAGCATTGCAAAAGCCTTTAATAATGAGGAATGTAAAAATATGTCTGCCGCAAATTACGAACAAAACAGGGCAGCGGCAGAACATAAAAGCGCATATCAAAAGCCTTATGTACCGCAGGCACTTTATTTGAGAATTGATGACCTTAATACGGATATGTACCGTCGAGCAAAGAGAGTTACGGATATTTTCGACGGCAGAACACCGATTATTTTTTATCTTACCGATTCAAAACGCAAGGTAAAAGCCCCTGCAAATATGTGGGTGAGCCTTAATGATGTTATGATAAAAGAGCTTAAACATCAGCTTGGTGATGAAAATGTAGCGGTAAAATAAACAAATTCTTTATAAAATCACTATCGAAAACATATAAATTTACCTTTTAGCTATTGCAAAATTCGTTTAATAGGTATATAATACTATATATGATATTCACTTTAACGCATAAAAACTTTAAAGCATATGTTTGTTTAAGTACTAAAGTGAAAACGGGAGGACAAATTTTTATGAAAATGACAAAAAGAATTTTGGCAACCGCAACAGCAGCGCTTACAGTAACAGCTGCACTCGCAGGCTGTACAGGCGGTACTTCATCAACAACTTCAACAGCTGCTCCTTCACAGGCAGACGCAAACAAAGTATATAATATCGGTATTTGCCAGCTTGTTCAGCATGAGGCTCTTGACGCCGCAACTAAGGGCTTTAAAGACACTCTTACTGAAAAACTCGGCGCAGACAAGGTTAAGTTTGACGAGCAGAACGCACAGGGCGATTCGGCTACTTGCGCTACAATCTGTAACCAGTTTGTTTCTTCAAATTATGACCTTATTCTCGGTAACGGTACTGCGGCTCTTCAGGCTGCATACACGGCAACACCGTCTATTCCTATTCTCGGTACTTCGATTACAGACTACGGCACAGCTCTTGATATGGCAGAGTGGACAGGCGTTTCGGGTATGAATGTATCCGGTACAACAGACCTTGCTCCGCTTGACAAGCAGGCTGATATGCTCAAGGAACTTTTCCCTGACGCTAAAACAATCGGTATTCTCTATTGCTCGGCAGAGGCTAACTCAAAATATCAGAGTGATACAATCACACCTTTCTTTGAGAGTGCGGGCTACACTGTAAAGACATATTCATTTGCAGATTCAAACGATGTTGCGGCTGTAACAAAGACAGCTTGTGACGAGAGCGATGTTCTCTATCTTCCGACAGATAACACAGCAGCATCCAACACAGGTATTATAGACAACACAGCATCAGCGTCCAAAACACCTATCATTGCAGGTGAAGAGGGTATTTGTAAGGGCTGCGGTGTTGCAACACTTTCAATCAGCTACTATGAGCTTGGTCAGAAAACAGGCGAAATGGCTTACGACATTCTTGTAAACGGCGCAGACATTACTTCATTAAAGGTTGAGTCAGCTCCAAGTGTAACAAAGAAGTATGTAAAGAGCCGTTGCGATGCTTACGGAATCACAGTTCCGTCAGATTACGAGGCTATTGAGGAATAATTATCCTTATATAATTACCTTAATTTTAAATTAAAAAACGGTGGGGTGCCGATAAAACGACACCCCAATCTTTTATGTATTGGTGGTTCTTATGGAATTTTTAGCAGAATACTTTGGTTCTCTTAATCCTGCCAATTTTGTTGCGGCTTTGCCGGGTAACATTGCACAGGGTATTATCTGGGGACTTATGGGACTTGGTGTATTTATCACCTACAAACTTTTAAACTTTGCCGACCTTAGCGTAGACGGTTCGTTTGCCACAGGCGGCGCTGTTACGGCAATATTGCTTATCAATGGCTGTTCTGTATGGGTGGCGCTCATTGTAGCTATTCTCGCAGGCATTGCGGCAGGACTTATCACAGGACTATTGCATACCTTGCTCGGTATTCCTGACATACTCGCAGGTATTCTCACACAGATAGCACTGTATTCAATCAATTTGAATATAATGGGTAAATCAAACTTACCTGTAAGTTATAGAAACTATGCGCTTGTTATTTCCGCAAGCGACATCAATCTTTCAATTATTATCGGACTTGCCATTGCGGCCATTGTTATTGCGGCTATGTATTGGTACTTCGGTACTGAGCAGGGCTCTACAATCCGCTCAACAGGTTCAAACCCTGCAATGAGTAAGGCTCAGGGCATTAATATTAATGTTGCAAAGGTAATTGCACTTGCAGTTTCAAACGGACTTGTTGCATTTGCAGGCTCACTTTTTGCACAGTATCAAGGCTTTGCAGACATCAATATGGGTAGAGGAGCAATCGTTATCGGTCTTGCCGCTGTTATCATCGGTGAAGTCCTCGGCGAGGCTATCTTCCGTAAGCGTATGAACTTTGTTGTAAAAATGCTCTTCGTTATTGTGGGCGGTATTCTTTATTATATTGCAATGGGTATTGTTCTTTGGCTCAAGATGCCGACAGACGATACAAAGCTCTTCACAGCAATTATAGTTGCAATCTTCCTTGCAGTACCTTATTTACAAAAGAAGAGTAAAACCTCCTTTAAAAAGGTAGCTAAAATGAATTTAAAGGCTAACAAGGCAAACGGAGGCAGTGACAATGCTTGATATTATTAATATTCACAAAACCTTTAATAAAGGCACAATAAATGAGAAGGTCGCACTCGACGGTGTAACACTTCACTTAAACGAAGGCGATTTCTGTACAATAATCGGCGGCAACGGTGCGGGTAAGTCAACTACACTTAATGCCGTTGCCGGTGTATGGCCTGTTGACAGCGGTCAGATTCTTATTGACGGCGTAGATGTAACGGGACTTCCCGAGCATAAAAGGGCAAAGTATCTCGGCAGAGTTTTCCAAGACCCTATGACAGGTACTGTTGCCGATATGGAAATTTTGGAAAATCTTGCCCTTGCGGCAAGAAGAGGCAAGAAAAGAGGTCTTAGCTGGGGAGTTAAGAAATCCGAAAAAGAAGAATACAGAACACTTTTAAAGCAGTTTGAACTCGGTCTTGAGAACAGAATGACATCAAAGGTAGGTCTTCTTTCGGGCGGACAGCGTCAGGCAATCACCCTTTTAATGGCTACAATCAATAAGCCTAAACTTTTGCTTCTTGACGAGCATACAGCGGCGCTTGACCCTAAGACTGCGGCAAAGGTGCTTGAACTGAGCGATAAGATTATTGCCGAAAATAACCTTACAGCCCTTATGGTTACACATAATATGCACGATGCGATTGTGCACGGTAACCGCCTTATTATGATGGGCAACGGAAAGGTTATACTTGATATTTCAGGTGAAGAAAAGAAAAAACTCACCGTTGACGACCTCTTGCAGAAGTTTGAAAAGGCGAGCGGTTCTAAACTTGAAAATGACAGAATGCTTTTGAGCAAAGGCGAAGAATAAGATTTTGTTTTTGTCAAATTTGATTAAAATTTTATTTCACAGCAACGGGGCTGTTTCATCTTCACAAATGAAACAGCCTTTTTGTAAATACTTTGTAATTTTCATCATTTTTTAATTTTTATGTAACTATTTTGCGATACAAGAATTGTAATTGTCGAAATTAATAAAAAAATATATTATAATTCCTTTATGTAAATTAGAATACTCCGAAATCTTGTAAAATATGATGTTGAAGATAAGTGACTGAGGTGATAAGGTTATGAAAAAAGCTTTAATTATTTCTCACTCTGTGCAAAGTGCCGAGGCTCTTTCACAGCTGCTTAAAATTGAGTATTTTACGCAGATTTCTATTGCTGATAATTCTAAAACAGCAAAAAAACTTGTTGAGAACGATGAGTTTGACCTTATCTGTATTAATGCACCTCTTGCAGAGGAAAGCGGTATTGAGCTTTCCATGCATTTTGCGAGAGTAACCCGTTCAAGCGTGGTTATTATTGTTCCTCAAAAAAACGCAGACGATGTAAACGATGCTTTGACCGAGCACGGTGTGCTTGTAATAGCCAAACCTATTAATAAGCATTTGTTTCATCACTATTTGCAGTTTACGGAATGTTTCAGAATGAGAATGTTGACCGTAAACGAGGAAAATGAAAAGCTCCGCCATATTGTGGAGGATATGAAGATAATAAACAGAGCCAAGCTTCTGCTTATTACCTGCCTTAATATGACAGAACAGGAAGCGCATCGCTACCTTGAAAAACAGGCGATGGATATGAGAATGAGCAAAATGCAGATTGCAATGCAGGTTATTAAAACTTACGAAAACTAATTATGCAAAATTTCTGAAAGGAATGTGTATTTATGAGCCGTAAAGCATATTTGATACTTGAAAACGGAACTGTTTTTGAGGGCAAATCATTTGGTGCAGAAAAAGAAACTATGGGAGAATTGGTTTTTACTACAGCTATGACCGGTTATCTTGAAACACTCACCGACCCTTCTTATTTCGGTCAGGTGGTTATTCAGACTTTCCCTTTAATCGGTAACTATGGTGTAATTCCCTCTGATTTCGAGAGCAAAGTGCCCTCACTCAGAGGTTATATTGTAAGAGAATGGTGCCAAGCTCCCTCTAACTTCCGTTGCGAGGGCGATCTTGACACCTTTTTAAAAGAGTCGGATATTCCGGGCATCTACGGACTCGATACCAGAGCGCTTACAAGAATTGTTCGTGAGTATGGTGTGCTTAACTGCAAAATCGCTTATTCGGGCGAAGTTACCGAAGAAGAGCTTGCAGAGATTAAGGCTTATAAAATCGAACAGGCTGTAGAGAGCACAACAATCAGCGAAAAAGAAGAATTCAAAGCTGAAAACGGCGACCTCAATGTTGTTCTTATGGATTTCGGTGCAAAGCACAACATAGGCAGAGAGCTTGTTAAGCGTGGCTGCAATGTTACAGTAGTACCTGCTCATACAACAGCAGAGCAGATTAAAGCTATGAATCCTGACGGCATTATGCTTTCAAACGGCCCGGGAGATCCATCGGACAACACTGCAATTATTGCCGAGCTTAAAAAGCTTTGCGAATATAAAATTCCTACATTCGGTATCTGCTTAGGACATCAGCTTTTGGCACTTAGCCAGGGCGCTAAGACAGAAAAACTTAAATACGGCCACAGAGGAGCTAACCAACCTGCAAAAGAGGTTGAAACAGGCAGAGTTTACATTACTTCACAGAACCACGGCTATGCTGTTGTAAGCGACAGTATGCCTGAAAATGCTGTAGAGAGTTTTGTAAACGGCAATGATGATACTTGTGAGGGTGTTAAGTATACAAATATGCCTGCTTTCTCTGTTCAGTTCCACCCGGAGGCTTGCGGCGGTCCGCACGACACAGCGTTTTTGTTTGACCGTTTCATTGATTTGATGAAAAACAACAAATAAAACTATCCATAATTTATATACGAATTTGATTTTTAAATAAGGATAAGGAATGATTTTATGCCACTTAAAAGCAACATTAAAAGAGTTATGGTAATCGGTTCGGGTCCGATTGTAATCGGTCAGGCTGCTGAATTTGACTACGCAGGCACACAGGCTTGCCGTGCGCTTAAGGAAGAGGGACTTGAGGTTATTCTCGTAAACTCTAACCCTGCTACCATTATGACAGATAATGCAATGGCTGATAAAATTTATATCGAGCCGCTTACACTTGAAACAGTTAAAAGAATTATTAAAAAAGAGCGTCCCGACAGCCTTCTTTCCACACTCGGCGGTCAGACAGGTCTTACACTTTCTATGCAGCTTGCAAAGGAAGGTTTCCTCGATAAATACGGAGTTCAGCTCCTCGGCGCTAATCCCGAAACAATTGACAAGGCAGAGGACAGACAGATGTTCAAGGACACAATGCTTGAAATCGGACAGCCTGTTATTCCGTCACTCGTTGTAAACGATGTTGAGTCTGCCGTAAAATTTGCAGATGAAATCGGCTACCCTGTAATTATTCGTCCTGCATTTACACTCGGCGGTACAGGCGGCGGTATCGTAAATGATGAGGAAGAATTAAGAGAGATTACTTCAAACGGTCTTGAGCTTTCACCGATTACACAGGTTCTTGTAGAGAAATGTATTTCGGGTTGGAAAGAAATAGAGTTTGAGGTAATGCGTGACAGCGACGGCAATGTTATTACTGTCTGCTCAATGGAGAACTTTGACCCTGTCGGCGTACATACAGGCGACAGTATCGTTATTGCTCCTACCGTTACTCTTGCAGATAAAGAGTATCAGATGCTCAGAAGTGCGGCGCTCGATATTATCTCTGCCTTAAAGGTAGAGGGTGGCTGTAACTGCCAGTTCGCACTTAATCCGGAAACATTTGATTATGCCGTAATCGAGGTAAACCCAAGAGTTTCCCGTTCATCTGCTCTTGCGTCAAAGGCAACAGGTTATCCTATTGCAAAGGTAGCGGCTAAAATTGCTATCGGCTACACACTTAATGAAATCAAGAATGCCGTAACGGGTACAACATACGCTTGCTTTGAGCCTGCTCTCGACTATGTTGTAGTTAAATTCCCAAAATGGCCGTTCGATAAATTTGTATATGCAAACCGCACACTCGGTACTCAGATGAAAGCAACAGGCGAGGTTATGGCTATTGCTCCTACATTTGAGCAGGCTATTATGAAGGCTGTAAGAGGTGCAGAGATTTCTCATGATACACTCGATGATAAGGAATTTGCTCAACTTTCAAATGCGTCTGTTTACGACAGATTAAGCGTTTGCGATGATAAGAGAATTTTCTGCGTATATGAGGCACTCAAGAGAGGCATTACTGTAGAGCAGATTCACGAAGTTACACTTATTGACGAGTGGTTCTTGGAGAAACTCAAGAATATCATTGCTGTTGAGAATGAGCTTAAAAACAGCGAGCTTACAGATGACCTCTACTACAGAGCAAAGAAAATGGGATTCCTCAACAGAACTATTGAGGCTATTACAGGTAAGAAATGCGAAAAGAACCTTTTGCCTGTATATAAAATGGTTGATACCTGCGCCGCTGAATTTGAGGCACAGACACCTTACTTCTACTCAACCTTTGATAAGGAAAACGAGGCAGAAGAGTTTATTAAAAATAATAAATCAGATAAAAAGACAGTTATCGTATTCGGTTCAGGCCCTATCAGAATCGGTCAGGGTATCGAATTTGACTATGCGTCGGTTCACTGCGTATGGGCACTTAAAAAGGCAGGCTATGATGTTGTTATCGTAAACAACAACCCTGAAACCGTATCTACCGACTTCGACACTGCCGACAGACTTTACTTTGAGCCGCTTACAACAGAAGATGTTATGGGTATCATCAATACAGAAAAGCCATACGGTGTTGTAGTAGCATTCGGCGGTCAGACAGCTATCAAACTTACAAAGCATATGAGCGACTGCGGTGTTAATATTCTCGGTACTTCATATGATGCCATTGATATGGCAGAGGACAGAGAGCGTTTTGACGAACTCCTTGAGAAATACCACATTAAGCGTCCGAGAGGCGTAACGGTTATGACAACCGATGAGGCTCTTGAGGTTGCCGAAACAATCGGCTATCCTGTACTTCTCCGTCCGTCTTATGTACTTGGCGGTCAGAATATGATTATCGCATTTAACGAGGCTGATGTTAAGGAGTATATGGCTATTATTCTTGCACAGAATATAGAGAACCCAATCCTTATTGATAAATACTTACAGGGTACAGAGCTTGAAGTTGACGCTATATGTGACGGTGAGGATATTCTCATTCCGGGTATTATGGAGCATATTGAGAGAGCCGGTATCCATTCCGGTGACTCAATCGCTGTATATCCTGCTTGGAATATTTCTGACAAGATGACACAGACAATCATTGAAAGTTCTAAGAACCTTGCTATTGAGTTACAGACAAAGGGTCTTGTAAATATTCAGTACCTTATCTATAATGATGAACTTTATGTAATTGAGGTAAATCCCCGTTCATCAAGAACAATTCCTTATATCAGTAAGGTTACAGGCGTACCTATGGTTGACCTCGCTACAAGAGCAATGCTCGGCGAAAAGCTCAAGGATATGGGTTACGGCACAGGTCTTTACAGAAAGAGCCCTTACATTGCAGTAAAAGTTCCGGTATTCAGCTTTGAAAAACTTATCAATGTTGATAACCACCTCGGACCTGAAATGAAGTCAACAGGTGAAGTTCTCGGTGTTGCAGGCACTCTTGAAGAGGCTCTTTATAAGGGACTTATCGGTGCAGGTTACAAGATGAAGAAAAACGGCGGTGTATTTATTACTGTTCGTAATTCCGATAAGGCAGAAATCGGCGAAATTGCCAAGAAGTATTATGACCTCGGCTTTAAGATTTATGCTACAGAGGGTACAGCAGCCGTACTTAAGAAATACGGTATTGACGCTGTTGCCGTAAAGAAAATTCACGAGTGCAAGACAGACAACACACTCACACTTATTGAGTCGGGTAAGATTCAGTATGTAATTTCAACTTCCGCAAAGGGCAGAATTCCGTCAAGAGATTCTGTTAAAATCCGCAGAAAGACAGTTGAGAGAAACATTCCTTGTCTTACAGCTCTTGATACCGCAAACGCACTTGCGGATTGCCTTAAGAGCCATTATTCACAGCACAGTACAGAGCTTATAGATATTAACCATATGAGGGATGAAAAAGAAATGCTTAAATTTACAAAGATGCAGGGCATCGGTAATGACTATATTTATTTCAGCACTTTTGATCAGGAAATCAACAATCCGGAGGCTCTCTCTGTAAGACTTTCAGACAGACACTTCGGTATCGGCGGCGATGGTATTATTCTTGTTTGCCCATCTAAGGTTGCTGACGCTAAGATGAAGATGTACAACCTTGACGGTTCAGAGGGTAAGATGTGCGGTAACGGTATCCGTTGCGTGGGTAAGTTCCTTTATGACCACGGTATGGTTGATTACAAGGAGAAAGACGAAATCACAATTGAAACCCTTTCAGGTATCAAGAGCCTTAAGGCTTACACAACCAACGGTGAGGTAACAAGCCTTAGAGTAGATATGGGCAAGGCAATTCTTGATCCAAAGGAAATCCCTGTTGCTATGAATAAGGACAAGATTGTAAACGAGCCTGTTACAATCGGCGACAAGGAATACAACATTACCTGTGTATCTATGGGTAATCCACACTGCGTTGTATTTATGGATGACATTGACAATCTTGACATTGAAAAGATTGGTCCTATGTTTGAAAACGATAAACTCTTCCCGGAGAGAGTTAATACAGAATTTGTTACAGTTCTTGACGACCATACAATCAAGATGAGAGTATGGGAGAGAGGTTCTGGCGAAACATGGGCTTGCGGTACAGGCGCTTGTGCGGTAGCTGTTGCGGCTTGTGAAAACGGCTTCTGCAAAAAGGGCGATGATATTAAAATCAAGCTCAAGGGCGGTGACCTTGTCATCAATTACACAGACGAAACCGTATATATGACAGGTAACGCCGAAAAAGTATTTGAAGGAGAGATTGAGGTATAATTTATGGCTAATCATACTGAAAAAAAAGCTAAAAAATATATATTTGTAACAGGCGGCGTAGTATCCGGCCTTGGTAAGGGTATTACAGCAGCTTCTCTCGGCAGACTCCTTAAGGCAAGAGGCCTTAAGGTAGTCGCTCAAAAACTTGATCCGTACATCAATGTTGACCCGGGTACAATGAGCCCATATCAGCACGGCGAGGTTTATGTAACTGAGGACGGCGCAGAAACCGACCTCGACCTCGGTCACTATGAGCGTTTTATTGACGAAGACCTCAACAAGTATTCAAATCTTACAACAGGTAAGGTTTATTCAAATGTACTTGAAAAAGAGCGTCACGGCGATTACCTCGGCAAAACAGTACAGGTAATCCCACACATTACAAATGAAATTAAGTCTTTTATTTACAATGTAGGTGAAAAGACTGACGCCGATATTGTAATTACAGAAATCGGCGGTACAGTAGGCGACATTGAAAGCCAGCCTTTCCTTGAGTCAATCCGTCAGGTTTCGCTTGAAGTCGGCAGAGAAAACAGTATTTTCATTCATGTTACACTTGTTCCGTACATTAAGGGCAGTGAAGAGCATAAATCAAAGCCGACACAGCATTCGGTTAAGGAACTCCGTTCACTCGGTATCAACCCTGATATTATTGTTCTTCGTTGTGACGAACCGCTTGAAGAGAGTATCTTTAAGAAAATTGCTTTGTTCTGTAATGTAAAGCCTGACTGTGTAATTGAGAACATTACACTTCCGACTCTTTATCAGGCACCGCTTATGCTTGAAGAGAGCAACTTCTCAAATGTAGTTTGCCGTGAACTTAACATAGCTACAGACAAAACACCTGACCTTACAGAGTGGAAAGAAATGCTTGAAAGAATCAATAACCGTTCAAAGAAATGCAAAATTGCTCTTTGCGGTAAATATGTTGCTCTTCACGACGCATACCTTTCAGTAGCCGAGGCACTTCGTCACGCAGGTTACGAAAATTCCGCTGATGTTGAAATCAAGTGGGTTGACTGTGAGCTTATCACAAAGTATTCGGCAGATGACCTTTTAGGCGATGTTGACGGTATTCTTGTTCCGGGCGGCTTTGGCAACAGAGGTGTTGAAGGTAAGGTAATGGCTGCAAAATATGCTCGTGAGCATGATATTCCGTACCTCGGTATCTGCCTTGGTATGCAGACAGCAGTAATTGAATTTGCTAAGCATGTACTCGGATATGAGGATGCAAACAGCGGTGAGTTTGCTCCGGAGGGCAAGCACAATGTAATCGACCTTATGCCCGAACAGCTCGGTATTGAAGATATGGGCGGTACAATGCGCCTCGGTGCTTATCCTTGCGTTATCAAGAAAGGCTCAATTATGGAAAGAGCTTACGGTAAGCCTGAAGTACAGGAGCGCCACCGTCATCGTTATGAATTTAATAATGATTACAGAGAAGAAATTGAAAAGGCAGGTATGATTATTACAGGTACATCACCTAACGGTATGCTTGTTGAGGCAGTTGAAATTCCTGCCAATAAGTTCTACATCGGTGTTCAGTATCACCCTGAATTTAAGTCCCGTCCTAACAGAGCACATCCGCTTTTCAGAGAGTTTATTAAGGCTTCGCTTGATAAGTGATTGTGAAATTTTCTTGGTTTTGGCAATTATTTGTCACTAACCTTTTGCCCATATATCAGAAAAGGATTGATAATAATGCAGATTAACAGAAATTTTGACAACCTCGTGCCAAACTATCTTTTTGCAGAGGTTGCATCAAGAACAAATAAGTATATGCAGGAACACCCTGACAAGAAGGTAATTAAGCTTGGTATCGGCGATGTAACACTTCCGCTTGCTCCTGTTGTAATTGAGGCTATGAAGAAAGGTGCGGAAGACCTTGCACATAAGGATACTTTCAAGGGCTATCCCGATTATGAGGGCTATGCATTTCTCAGAGAGGCTATTTCTAACTATTATGCAGGTTTTGGCGTAACAGTAGATGCAAACGAAATCTTTGTGTCCGATGGCGCAAAGTCAGACTGCGGCAATATCGGTGACATTTTCGGCAAGGATAATGTTGTTCTCGTTACCGACCCTGTTTACCCTGTATATGTTGACTCAAACATTATGGCAGGCAGAAAGATTGTTTATGCTAACTCAAACCGTGAGAATAACTTTGCGGCTCTCCCTGATGAGAATGTAAAGGCTGACATCATCTATCTCTGTTCACCTAATAACCCAACAGGTTCAGCCTATACAGCTGACGAGTTAAAGCAGTGGGTTGACTATGCAATCAAGAATGACGCTATCATTCTCTATGATGCAGCATATGAGGCATTTATTACAGAGGATCTCCCTCGTTCAATTTTCGCAATTGAGGGTGCAAGAAAGTGCGCAATTGAGATGTGCTCACTTTCAAAGACAGCAGGCTTTACAGGTACAAGATGTGGCTACACAATCATTCCGAGAGAGCTTGAGCGTGACGGTCACAACATCTACAATACTTGGTATCGCCGTCAGGCAACTAAGTTTAACGGCGTTTCATGGCCTGTACAGTGTGCAGCTGCCGCTGTATTCAGTGAAGAGGGTCAGAAGCAGATTAAGGAGAATATTTCTTACTACCAGGATAATGCAAAAATTATCTCATCAGCTATGGATGAACTCGGCATTTATTATACAGGCGGTAAGAACTCACCGTATATTTGGCTCAAGTGCCCTAATGATATGGGCAGTTGGGAATTCTTTGACCTCCTTCTTAACGAGGCTAATGTAGTAGGTACTCCGGGTGAGGGCTTTGGTAAGAACGGTGCAGGTTACTTCCGTCTTACTTCATTCGGTGACAGAGAAAACACAATTGAGGCAGTTGAAAGAATTAAGAAGTTACTTTCTAAGTAATTTTATTTCTGCCAAAGTATAGTGATTATTTGAATTTTAAAGGTGCTGTAAAAAAACAGCCCAAATAAAAAATGACTGCATTCTAACCGAAAGGTAGGAATGCAGTCATTTTTCTGTAATGGAATATCTTTGGGTTTGACTTGTCCGTTTTCATAAATATATACACTGCCTCTGCAATAAGGGCATCGGACTGTCTGCGTTGACCTTACGCTCTCCAAAAACAGTACGCTTTTATCTTTATCTGGGCTGATTCCTATATGTGTTTCTTTAAATTCTTGACTTTCAAATTCAACTTTGATATCATCTAAATAGAGCATAGGTTTCTCTCCTCCGTTGTTTGTCTTGTCAACTACAATTCTGGAGCTTGCTATGCTCTTTTTCAATATTTACTTTTGATTATCCCACATTTTTCCGCGATGAGGGATAAAAAAAGGAATCAAAATTTTGAAGTTTTGATTCCTTTTTTGCTATTTATTTGTTTTGATGTTTATTTTTATTTAATACTTTCCCTACCACCAAACTGCTCAAAAAAGCCGCAAGCAAAATCCATGGGAGGATTCTTGCATCGAAGCAGAGTAGGAGAAGTACAGTTACTGCAAGAGGTTTTCGCATTGTAACACCGAGAAGTGCTGCGGTAATTACTGCTGCGCAAAATGCGGTATCAAGTCCCATAAGTAGGGCTACACCAAAGCCGATACTCACTCCGCAGAAAATAACGGGGAAGAAATGACCGCCTTTCCACCCTGATTTAATGCAAACATTTGTTATTACAAGTTTTAATAATCCTGAAATTATCAGTATCCACGGCGTAAATTCTCCGATACCGTTATTTATCTCGTTAATGCTGTCTTCACCCGAAAACATTACAAGCGGAAGGTATGTACCGAAAATTCCAAGAATAATTCCGCCGAGTGTGGTGCTTATTATTATTCCTAAACTGCTCTGAATTTTATCAAATAAAATTTTGAGCAGTTTTTCTGATATTATAAATAAAAGTCCAGCTAAAGTGCCGAGAAGTGCAAGAGGAATACCCCATAGTCTTTCAGTATTTGTAATGTTGTATTCGCCTATTCTTGGTAATCCCATACTGCCACCGAAAGCTTGATTCAGTAAAAATATTGTTCCTGTTGCAAACAGCACAGCTACGATATTTGAAATTAATTTGCCTGTGCGTATATCGGTTGCTTTGTCTTGGGTATCTAATTGTTCTTCATTTGCTGCGGCAAGACCAAAAAGCGGTGCATAAAAAATAGCCGTTAATGTGGCGCTCACACCTGTTTGCATAAGTTCGGGTATCTTACTTTGTGCATTCTTCATATGATTGCCTGCCCAGTAACAAAGTCCGACAATAACTCCTGTAAGTCCTGCTTCCGGTCCGATACTGCCGCCGAAAAGCAGTGGAATAAGTGCGGAAATACAAAGCAACAGCACTTTATTGTACGGATAAAATTTATCTCGCTTAACTTTTTTCATTACTTCTTCAAGCTCGTCGGGGACTGCTTTTGAGATTTTTTGATATATTCCAAGAAGTATTCCGCCGATTGTACAAACCGCAAGAGGATAATATGTAAAATTAATATTTGACGGAACAGTTTCCCATATAAAGCTGATTCCAAGGCTCATTAATTTAAGAAACAGCCATACTATACAGGCTATTACCGCACCGCTGAACCCGCAAAAAAGATAATAGATGAAATTATTGGCAAGTGTACTTTTTTTCATATGTTGCCCTCCGTATTAAAATTATATGATTTCTTTTGAGTGTTGTAATACGCAATTGTGTCTATATTGTCAAGTATAAATTGTTGGACATTGCTGCATATAAAACAACTTTATATGAACCGTACATCCCCAAGCGTTCCTGTGTTGTGATGCCGAGTTGAATACCGTTTTCAGTTGGGATTTTATGATTTTTACCGTTTTTGTCTGCAAAATATTCAAGCATATTAATTTTTATAAGCCAATTAGTTATGCTTGTTGTTTTAATTCCTTTCATTTCCTCGGTATCAATCAAACTGTTAAGCTTTTTGGTAATTTCGGTAACTGTAATTGGGTTATCATCAAAAACATAATCTGCTAATTGCTGCGGTGTAACAGAAAAGGGAATTTTACTGTTTTTCTTTTTTTGCGGATTGTTGTTATTTTCAATTAAATTTCTAAGTACATCGGAAACATAAAAAAGACATCTTGAAATATGTATATTATTTATAGTATCGTTTTCTGACGCCAATTCATTGGTTATTGGATTTATTCCGTTGGCGAGTTTGTCAAGATATGATTTTGCTTTTAAAAGTTTTTCATTTTCGTTCAAGTTAATCACCTGCTGCAGCTTTTATTAGGTAATATGTATTTAAAATTATACCATATTGATATAGAATATTGCAATTAATTAGAGAAAAAATATCGAAAATTTAGCTAATATGTTATATTTATGTGCTGAAAGAAACTTTGTTGTGAAACTATATAATAGCTATTATTGGTGATGAAAGTGCAATTCAGCCTAAGTGTTTTGTTTATTAGGTTGAGAGATGTATTGCAAATTGAGATAAGCGAATATTTAAACATAATTATATTTTATTAGATAACTATGATAAAACGGTTGCCAAGATCGGATAGTGGTATAGACTATGATTTATAGCATTTATATAAGATTTTTATATCGCAATAATTTAATATAATATAAAATAATATTGTAGATGATATGACACCTAAAAATATTAAAATATTTTAAAAGCACTCTATGATTTGCAGAACTCCTGATTGGTTGGTATTTGTTTTCACTCTCTTATGGGCAAGGATAGCTGTTGTTTTTGCAAATAAGGCTGAACCCAAAACTTTGTGTACTATAATCAAATTTAATTGTAGGTTTTCTTGCAAATTAACAATAATTTTGTAAAAAAATGCAAAATAGTCAAATTTGTATTGGTTAATATGCATATATTAAAGAAAAGTGCCAATTTATTAGTTATATTAATCTTAAATAAGCTTTTTTGTTGATATATTGAACTTTATGTGATATAATTATGAATAAAATATAGTGTGTAAGTGTGTGCATATATTAAGAGGTATTAATTATGAACAGAGAAAAAACAATTTACAATAGAATAATTAAGAGAATTTTAGATGTTATATGCTCTTTTATGGCAATTGTATTTCTCTCAATAGTTTATTTACCGATTTGTGTAGTTATAAAATGTACAAGTAAAGGCCCGATTTTCTTTAAGCAAAAGAGAATCGGAAAAGATAAAAAATATTTTAATATACTTAAATTCAGAACAATGAGAATTGATACTCCGAAAGATTGTCCTACTCATTTGTTAAAAAATCCGGAACAATATATCACTAAAGTTGGCAAATTTCTGAGAAAAACAAGTTTAGATGAATTGCCGCAAATTTTCAATATATTTAAATGTGATAGCGGTATAATAGGGACAACCAAGAAAAACCTTGATTTTACAGGGGGTTCGCCGGCTTAGTCGAATCTGGTTATGATGATTTTTCTGTATGGTTGTGTCGGTTAAGCCGGGAAATTATGTACATATGAACGGTTTCTTGGATGCTTATTTTGACCCACACTATAAGCTGAAAAATTATGATAAGGAGATTTGACCTAGCCTGCGGATGCTCTTCAAAAAGAACATTCACAGGCTAGTTGTCGTGTTAGAGATACCTATATTAAAATAAGAAAAATATTTATAACGCATGAGGAGAGTATTGAGAATGAAAACTGAAACAGAGTAGGAAACTGTTTTGTTTAAATCACTTTAAAAAAGTAAAACACAAAATTGAAAAAGAATTATGAAAGGACGAAATCCACCCGATTTTCGTGAAGGTAAACAATGAATAGAGCGAGTGAGAATAATATGAATGTGAATCGTACAAAGCAGAGCAGTACGCCTAACATCAGATGGATGCTGGTCGTGTATGATTTGATTGTGTATGCAGTAGTAGCAGTAATATTGTTGGTGCTGTATGGAGGAATGGATAAGTTATCAACTACAGGCATACTTCAACAAGTATGCCTCTCTGCACTGTGTTTGTTTGGTGCGCGCTTGATTGGAAATATTTATGGACAAGTATGGAGATATGGCGGGATTCAATGTTATATTCGATTATTGGCTACGGATTCAATTGCATTTTTAATATATTTATGTCTTGAGCTACTTCTCCCGATTCCTAAAATTACATTTGCGAGAATGTTATCTTTAATTAGTTTGAATTTATTGGCTGCTTTAGCAATGCGTATGATGTATCGTTATGCTTATAAGTGCGGAAATCAAGAAAATTTAAGAGGAAAAATTCTGGCTAAATTACTTTATATGGTTACAGGCTTAGAATCCGGATGTGATAAAGAAGTTCAAAAGATAAAAGTTGCTATTATTGGTGCTGGCCGAGTTGGTGTTAGCCTTGCAGAGGAACTTTTGAATAATGAAGAATCAGCATATATACCAAGATGCTTTATAGATATTGCAAAGGAAAAAGTAGGACGAGAAATTCATGATATTCCAGTTTACTCAGAAGATGAAGCTACATTTGCAAAGCTCGGCGAGTTAGAAGTTCAGGAAATTATTTTTGCGATTCCGTCGATGGAGACAGTAAAGAAGAAAGAATTATATGATTACTATAAAGCGGCTGGATATAAATTAAAAGTATATGATTATCCGACTATGTATGCAGCAGGTGGAAAACGACACCTAAGAGAGTTTGATATTGAAGAATTATTATTTAGAAAACCGATTGTTGTTGCTGATGAGAGAACTAATGCATATTACAAAGATAAGGTAGTACTGATTACCGGAGGCGGTGGCTCTATTGGTTCGGAACTTTGCCGACAGCTTGCAAAGATGAATCCTAAAAAGATAATTATTTTGGACATTTATGAAAATGGTGCTTATGATGTACAGCAGGAACTTAAAATTGTGTATGGAAATAGATTGGATCTACAGATTGAAATCTGCTCTATTACGCATAAGAAAGCGTTGAAGCGTGTGTTTGATAAGTATCATCCACAAATTATTATCAATGCAGCAGCGCATAAGCATGTGCCACTGATGGAGCATAACTGCATTGAAGCTATTTATAATAATGTATTTGGAACTAAGAATCTTGTGGAACTTTGTGAAGAATATCATGCAGAACGATTTATGATGGTTTCAACTGATAAAGCTGTGAATCCAACAAATGTTATGGGTGCGACAAAAAGAATGTGTGAGATGATTGTACAGAGCGCAAGTACGCATGGAACTGTAAAATACAGTGCAACACGTTTTGGCAATGTTTTAGGAAGTGCTGGCTCTGTTATTCCACTTTTTAAAAGACAGATTGCTAATGGTGGCCCGGTAACAGTAACAGATAAACGAATTATTCGATATTTTATGACGATTCCTGAAGCATCTCAGTTAGTGCTTCAAAGCGGTGCGATTGCCAATAATGGAGAACTTTTCGTTTTGGATATGGGGCAGCCGGTTAAAATTATGGATCTTGCTGATAATATGATACGGCTCTCCGGTGTGCAGGGAATATCCGTGATCGAAACCGGGCTTAGACCAGGGGAAAAATTATTTGAAGAATTATTAGTAAAAACAGAAGATTTAGATAAGACATCTAATAGTATGATTTTTATAGAGCGTGATACTGCTTTAAGTGCAGAAGAAATTGATAAAAAGTTAGAAATTTTAAAAAAAGCATGTGAGCAGGATGATGATTTGGTAGCCAAAGAGGCTTTGAGAAGCGTTGTACCAACATTTAAAAGACCGGAAGATGTTAATAAAGAAGTGACGGTGGAAGAAAGTAAAAAGAAACATAAAAACGCTATAATGAAGGCTGCAGCATTTTAGGTAATATTGAGTTCTTTGGTTAGTGATTATTAAACTTCATGAGATGAGGATAAAGAAGAAATGTTTAAAGAAAATAATATATTTGAAAAGTTCACTGATAAGGTTTGGCTAAGTAGTCCAACAATGCATGGGTTAGAACTGAAATATATGAAAGAAGCCTATGAGACGAATTGGATGTCTACTGTTGGAAAAAATATAAATGAGGTAGAGCGCTTAGCATCTGAATATGTGGGTTGTAAATACGCTGTAGCACTTTCAGCAGGAACGGCATCACTACATTTAGCAATGAAGCTGGCAGGAAATGAAGCTTATGGAATGCCGCCAATGGGTCATGGAGCTTTAGAAGGGAAAAAGATCTTTTGTTCAGATGTGACATTTGATGCTACAGTAAATCCCGTTGTCTATGAAGGCGGTGAACCGGTATTTATAGATACGGAATATGATACATGGAATATGGATCCGATTGCACTTGAGAAAGCATTTAAAATATATCCGGACACCAGGATTGTTGTAATAGCTCATTTATATGGGACACCGGGAAAAGTAGATGAATTAAATGCTATAATAAAAAAGCATGGGGCAATTTTGATAGAAGATGCAGCAGAATCGTTAGGAGCTACATATAAAGGGGCACAAACAGGGACATTTGGCAAATATAATACAATTTCGTTTAACGGAAACAAAATTATTACGGGAAGTTCCGGTGGCTGCTTTTTAACAGATGATGAAGATGCCGCTAACAAAGTAAGAAAATGGTCAACTCAGGCAAGAGAAAATGCTGCTTGGTATCAACATGAAGAGGTTGGATACAACTACCGTATGAGTAATGTGATTGCAGGAGTTATCCGAGGACAATTTCCATATCTTAATGAACATATTGCACAGAAAAAGCTGATTTATGAGAGATACAAGGAAGGATTAAAAGATTTACCGGTATCTATGAATCCAATGGATTTAAAAAATTCAGCCCCAAACTATTGGCTTTCTTGTTTAATTATTGATAAGGAAGCTATGTGTAAGCAGGTAAGAAGTGAACAGGCTGTTTGTTATGTAAAAGAAACAGGAAAAACATGTCCGACAGAAATATTGGAGGCGATTGCATCAATTAATGCAGAAGGAAGACCAATTTGGAAACCGATGCATATGCAACCAATCTACAGAATGAATCCATTTATTGTAAGAAATGGAAATGGTCGAGCAAGAACTAACGCATATATAGAGGGTACTGCGACTGACGTAGGAATGGATATATTTGAAAGAGGACTATGCTTGCCGAGTGATAATAAAATGACGTGTGAACAGCAAGATGTAGTGATAAACATTATAAAAAAATGTTTTGAATAATTAATTTGAGAGATAGGGGAAGAAATGATTTATAAAAAATACATAAAAAGAGTCATTGATATATGTGCAGCACTTGTTGCAATATTAGTTTTTTGGTGGGTATACGTAATCATTGCTATTTTAGTTAGATTTAAATTAGGATCACCAGTGATATTTAAACAAGAGCGTGTTGGGAAAAATGAAAAAATTTTCATGTTATATAAATTTAGAAGTATGTCTGATGCAAAAGATGAAAAAGGCAATTTATTGCCAGATAGCGTTAGATTAACGAAATTTGGAAAATTATTACGAGCAAGTTCATTAGATGAACTACCAGAAATGTTTAACATTTTGAGAGGAGAAATGAGTCTTATAGGTCCTAGACCTTTGCCAAGCGAATATCTTGATTATTATAATTCTTTCGAACGTCAAAGACATGAGGTGTTACCTGGACTGTCGGGATGGGCACAAGTGAATGGAAGAACTGCAATTGGATGGGAAAAACGTTTTAAATATGATGTGGAATATGTGAAAAAAATATCTTTTGGAATGGATATGAAAATTATATTTTTAACGATTAAAAAAGTTTTTTCACATTCAGATATTATTGAAGCAGGAAATCAGGGGAATTTCGATGATTTTAGAAAAAACCAATGGAGAGAACAAGATGCAGAAAGAAATAGGCAGTAATTTTTGGGAAATTGAGATAGATGAGAATAGAAATAATAAATATTGGTGGGATGAACAGCAATATCATTCAGAATACTTTGTTTCAGGAAGAAATGCAATATTAGGTCTATGTAAGGTTTTGGGTAATGAAAAAAAGAAAATTATTATGCCAGCGTATACTTGTTCTACGGTTGTTGAACCTTTTTATCAAGAAAATTGGGAAATTGAATACTATGAAGTAAATAAAGATTTGTCCATAAATATAGATTCGCTTGAGCAGAAGATAATAGCATTTAAACCTTCAGCAATATTAATTCATTCGTATTTTGGATTTGGGTTTGAAAAAGTGGAAGAAGAATATATAAAAAAGTTAAAACAAAAGGGTATTATAATTATTGAAGATTTAACACAAAAAGTATTTTCAGATAATAGGCTGTTAATGGCAGATTATTATGTGTTTAGCTTAAGAAAGTTCTTGGCGGTTCCAGATGGAGGAGTGTTAGTTTCATATAAAAAAATGAATCTTGAGTTAGCTAAGGAAAATAGTAAACTGGTAAGTACGGCAATTAGCGCTTTTAAATTAAAAAAAGCTTATATGAATGGAAATGATCTTGAATTAAAAGAGAAATTTAGAAAAAAATATGTAGAATGTAATAAATTGTTGGCTATAAACAGGATATTAACCAAGGGAAGTATAGAAACATTAGATATATATAGAAAAACAAATTTCGAACCAGTAATAAAACGAAGAATAAATAATTATAATAGATTATGGGAATTGCTAAAACCTATTACATGTATTAAATTAGTTTTAGGAAAGGCAAATGATAAAGTGGTTCCACTCTATCTACCTTTATATGTGAAACAGGGTAAAAGAAAAGAACTACAACAATTTTTGGCGATTCGAGATATATATTGTCCAGTCATATGGCCCAAATATAATCTGATAATTAATATTTCGAAGAATACTGAATATATTTATGATAATATTTTATGCATTCCTATTGATCAGAGATATGGAATAGAAGAGATGGAGAAAATAGCAAAATATATAAGTGAGTTTGCAAGTAAAGAGGTGTGATATGAAGAAAATAGCAATTATTGGTGCGGGATATATGGCAAGGATTATAGCAGAAGAAGCTCGCAAGAAAAAAGTAAAATCAATTTGTTTTTCTAATGATTTGGATTCTGTTGCAAAAGAGAGTGTAGATTTGTTTTACCCAATTTCAATATTTGAAAAAGATAAAATAATTGATGTATGTAAAAGTGAGAACGTAAATGGGGTTATTGCTACGACAGAACTTACAATTGAAATTGCTAATTATGTTGCAGAAAAATTAGGACTTATTACGAATCCTTTAGATGTTATGAAGAAGATTACTAATAAAGCATATGTCAGAAATATGACAAATGGAATTATAGGGTTAAGTACACCGGAATTTTATTTAATAAGTAATGAAAAAGAAATTGATAGAGTAAATAAATTTCCAGTTATAGTAAAACCTACTCAATTAGGTGGAAAAAGAGGGATTACGGTTGCTAACAATGAAGATGAGTTGAGAAAAGCTGTGAAGTATGCACAAGAGGCTATAGGTCAAAGAGAACAGAAGATAATTGTTGAAGAATTTTTGAACGGTGGTAATGAATATTCTGTAGAAGGACTGTCGTTTGGTGGTAAGCATTATATTATTCAGGTTACGGAAAAGATTAGTTCTGGAGCACCACATTGTGTGGAATTAGGGCATAGACAACCAGCTAATATAAGTTCTGAAATGAGAAAAAGAATAGAAAAGGTATTGACTGGCGTATTTGATCGATTACAATTGAAAAATGGAGCTTCGCATACAGAAATAAAAATTATTGATAATCGCATTTATCTGATAGAAATAAATTTCAGACCAGGAGGAGATCATATAGCTTCACCTCTTACAGAGTTAAGCACAGGGTATTCTTATATTGGCGGTGCAATAGACATTGCTTTAGGGTGCTTTGAGGAACCACATATAGAACAGAATAAACAAAAATATGCGGGAGTCTTGTTTGTGACAAAACAAACTAAGAAGTATGAAAAATTTTTTAATGGATATGAAAATGAAGAATGGATGTATAAGATAAATCATGTTTCTGAAGAATTACAGGATATAACTCATAATGATGGATTTAATACAAATTATATTATGTACTGTTCAGAAAAAGGAATTCCAAAGGGATTAGAGTGATGAAGGGGATATAATGGATATATATTTTACAAAAGAGTATGGAAAACTTTGCGAATTAATAGAACATGGGACATGTGAAATATTTCAAATGGAAAATGAGTTAGGAAAAGTATCACATATGTTTATTAAGCGTGAAATCAAGGAATTAGTTGATGGAAAAAAATTTTATGATTTAACAACACCATATGGATATGGTGGGCCAAGAATGGAAGTAATAGATTCAGAAAAGAAAGAGCAGCTTAGTAGAATATTTGAAAAGGAATTTGGAGAATACTGTAAAAATAATAATATAGTAAGTGAATTTATTAGATTTTATCCTTTAGGAGATAATGCTATAGATTTTAAATCTGTATATTCAAGTGAATATAATAGAAATACACTAGGAACAAACCTTAAGGATTATGAAGATCCAGTAAAAGAAGAATTTTCAAAAGGGTGTAGAAAAAGTATTCGACAAGCATTGCGAAAGGGAATTTCTTATAGAATAACTGAAGGCCCCAATAATATAGATGCATTTATCGATATATATTATTCAACGATGAAAAGAGATTCCGCAGACGAATTTTATTATTTCGGAAAAGATTATTTTGATATGTTGATAAATGCGTTAAAAGAAAATCTGCTGTTTGTTGAAGCTATATATGAAGAAAAGACTATAGCAGCGGGACTGTATTTGATTTCAGATGGTATTATACATACACACTTATCAGGAACATTATCTGAGTATTTATATTTGTCACCTGCTTATATTTTGAGGTATGCTGCTACTTTATGGGGAAAAGAACATGGGTATTGTTTGGTTCATCATGGTGGTGGAACTTCAAGCGATAAAGAAAATTCGTTATTTAAATTTAAGAAACAATTTGCTAAAAATACAGAATTCCCATTTTATATAGGTAAGAAAATATGGAACGATGATGTGTATAGGAAATTGTGCAATATGAATCCTAATTGTAAAGATAGTGTTTTTTTCCCGAAATATAGGGCAAAATAAAGTATAAAATGAGGAAATAAAAATGAATTTGTTAGAGATTGGAAGAAATAAAGCATATTGGATGTTAGATGGGGTAAAGGGTCATAAAGTAAGAGACTATTTGAATACGATTTCAATGTATAATAGTGGAAATAAAAATGAAAATGAAATAGAAAAGTATCAAAAAAAATGCATTCATAAATTATTAAATCATTGCAGAAAAAATGTTCCATATTATCAAGATATGCTTACTTTAAAATTGGAAGAATGGCCGGTAATTACTAAAGCAATAATAAAAGAAAATAGACAAGATTTTATTTCTCAAAATTATAATGAAAAAGATTTAATATCAATGTCAACAAGTGGTTCTACAGGAACTCCTTTTGTTAGTTTGCAAAATATAGGGAAAAAAAAGCATGTAAATGCAGAAACAATGTATTATATGGGGTTGTTAGGATATAAAGTTGGTCAGAGAATTATTTTTTTGCGTTCTTTGGTTGATGAATGTAGTAAGACAAAATTCCAACAGTTTTCACAGAATATTTACCAAATTAATTGCAATGATTTAAGTGATGAGGGAATTGAAAATAAGGTAAAAGAAATTGAAAAATTATCCCAAAAAAGCGGAGCTTTTTTAATTGCTTATTCATCTACATATGATTCTTTTAGAAAATATTTTGAACGCAAAGGGTATGAAGCTACAAGAAATTGCAAAATCCTTGGTATGGTTGCTGGATCTGAAATGCTATATGATTCGACCAGAAAAAGTATGGAAAAAGCTTTTAATTGTAAGTGTGTATCGAGATATGCAAATGAAGAAAATGGATTTTTAGGACAGGATTACACAGAGAACAATGTATTTCTTGTTGATAGAGCCGATTATTATATTGAAATATTAAAATTTGATTCTGATGAAAAGGCGGAAAAAGGAGAAGTCGGAAGAATAGTAGTAACCGATTTGTTCAATTTTGGACTACCAATGGTGCGCTATGACACGGGAGATGTAGGGGCTTTTACGACCATAAATGTTAAAGGAAAAAATTATTTAGCAATAGGATCTTTTGGAGGGCGAGCGGTAGATGTAATTTTCGACTCATCTGGAAGGCAACTGTCACCACATGCCATTACCAATGCTATGTGGCGTTTTCAGTCACTTAAACAGTTTAAATTTATTCAAAAAGGGGAAAAAAATTACGAAATTCAGTTAAATGTTGGTAGTGAGAAGATTGACGAAAAGCTTTTGGAAAATGAATTAAAAAATGTAGTAGGAATCGATTGTATGTTGGAAATATCTTATGTAAATGAAATTCCTGTATTGGCATCAGGTAAAAGACGTTATATAGAAAATCAGTGGAGAAAATAAAAAATAAATATAAATAGGATAAACGAGTATATTGATGACGCTGAACAAAAAAGTAGTTTAAATAAAATATTTCTGTTTTGGGATTGCATTTGGAATTGTGTATTACAAAGATGCACTATAAGAGACTATTTCATCTATAATTTTTATTGGTTGAATAGAAAAGGAAAAAAGGAATTTTATTAGTGGAATAGAACAAAATAGATGGATGGTAGGAAAAGCACAATAATCCTCAAATGCAGAACATACTGAAGAATAAAGAAGAAAGTTTATATCATTTTGCAGAATTAATTAATCGTGATTGGTGTGGACAAATATGTCATAATTCTGAGGAAGAATATAAAGAATTTGAAGAAAATCATCAATATGGAATTATAAAACCATTAAATTTATGTGGTGGAGAAGGTATAAGAAAATTTGAATTAAGTAAAATGTGGGGGATATAAATATTGTAAGAAAAATAAATGCTTGATTGAAGAGAAAATTATTCAACATGATAAATTGAAAAATCTATATCCAAATTCAGTTAATACAATACGAATGGTAATTTATAACGGTAAACTTGTTTCAGTTGTTTTACGTATGGGAAGAGAAGAAAAAGAGGTAGTAATTTATCAGCGGGTGGAATTGCAGCAGGGATAGAATTAGACAAAGGGATTGTTTATACCATTGGAAGAACATACTATGACGAAAAGTTTGTCTATCACCCTGACACTAAAGTTGTAATTCCGGGATTTTCAATTCCAATGTGGGATGGATGCAAACAATTAGTTGCAAGAGCTGAAAAATATTGCGATGGTATTCCTGTAATTGGGTTTGATATTGCTGTAACATAAAAGTGTCCTACTATAGTTGAGGTAAATGAAGGGACTGAAATTGAAGTGTTACAATTACCTAGTAAAGAGGGGTATAGAAGAAAGTTACGTGATTAAAATAAAGGAGACTTTATGAAAAAGATATGTTTTATTACCACAATTCCAAATACATTAAAAGGTTTTGTACTAGAATTTGCAAAGTATATGCATGATAATGACGAATATGATATCACGTTCATTTGTAATAAAAATGAAGAATTTGGACAACAATTACCGGAATATATTCATTATTTGCCAGTTGAAATGGAACGAGGGATAAGCATTGGAGGCATTAAGGCATGTGCAAAAATGTATAAAATATTTAGAAAAAATAAATTTGATATAATTCAATATTCCACTCCAAATGCTTCTTTATATGCTTCTATTGCAGGGTGGTTAGCGCGTATACCAGTTCGATTATATTGTCAATGGGGATTAGCGTTTATTGGATTTTCGGGATTAAAACAAAAGGTTTTTATCCGAGAGGAAAAATTAGTATGTAGACTTTCTACCTGGATAGAACCAGATAGTTGGGGAAATCTGGAATTTTGCCATGAAAAAAAATTATATCCATTGAATAAAGGATCTGTAGTCCATAAAGGGAGTGCCAGTGGAGTTTCATTAGAAAAATTTGATGTGTCCCAAAAAGCATTTTATCGAAAAGAAATTAGAGAAAAATGGAATATTCCGGAGAATGCTTTTGTATATGGATTTGTTGGAAGCTTAACAGGAGATAAAGGGCTTAATGAGTTACTTATGGCAAGTAGGGAAATATTAAAAGAATATGAAGATGTTAGAGTTTTATTGATTGGAAATTTTGATAAAGAATATTCAATCAATAAAGAACTACTATCATGGTCAAAGAATGAAAATAAAGTGATATATTGTGGCTCCACATCATATGTACAAAAATATATGGCTGCTATGGACTGTTATGTGATGCCTAGTTATCGTGAAGGATTTGGTCTAACTGTTGTAGAAGCTGGTGCAATGGGGTTACCAGTAATATGCACAGATATTCCAGGACCGACAGATGCAATTAAAAATGGCATTACGGGTATTGTTATAAAAAAGAAAAATTATTTAGAATTAAAAGATGCTATTTTAACTTTATATAATGATAGAGAATTAGCTGATAAACTGGGGCATAATGGACTAGAAAATGTCAGGGAAAATTATGAACAAAAGAATTTATTCAGATATATTTTAGAAGACAGAAACAAATTGCTAAATAAATAATAGGAGATTCAAATGATTTCAATTATCATGGGAATATATAATTGTGCAGATACATTAGGAGATGCAATTGAATCTATTTTTGCACAAACTTATACGGATTGGGAATTGATTATGTGTGATGATGGCTCTAAAGATAGTACCTACGAGATTGCAAAAAAATATATTCAAGATAATCCTCAAAGAAGAATAAAATTACTCAGACATGAATTTAATAGAGGGCTGAACCAAACATTAAATGATTGCCTATCTGTTGCAAGGGGAGAATATATAGCAAGAATGGATGCTGATGATATATCATTGCCAATGCGTTTAGAAAAAGAATTGAATGCATTAGAAAAAGAGCCTGAATTAGCTATAGTAAGTTGTCCGATGATTCATTTTGATGAAAATGGGGATTGGGTGACCGGAAAATGTAATAGACCATATCCTCAGAAAAGAGATTTAGTATTTGGAACAATACATGCTCATGCACCGTGCATTGTAAGAGCTGAAGCAATGAAAGCAGTACAGGGCTATAGTGTTGGAAAAAAATTATTACGTGTAGAGGACTGGCATTTGTGGATAAAAATGTATTCAGCCGGATATTATGGAAAAAATTTGGAAGAACCTCTTTATAAAATGAGAGATGATCAAAATGCAACAAACCGAAGAAAGTTTAGATATAGATTAAATGAAGCATATGTTTCAAGAATGGCTGTCAAGAAGTTTTCTCTTCCAAAGTGGATGTATATATATTCAATTAGATTTATAATGGTGGGACTTCTTCCAACACCGATTTATAATTTTTTACATAGGAAGAAAATAAATGTGAAAGTGTAAGAGAGGAAAAAGCGTGATTGATTTATTAGTTTTGATTATTTTTACGACTATTTTTGCTTATGTGATTCAATGCAGAACATATATGTATGATTCGGCGCGAGAAGGAATAAGAGAAGATATTCAATCTAAAATTGTATTTATAGGTATTTTTGTCGCCTTTATTTTGTTTGCCGGATTAAGGAGCAAGTATAATGATACAACTACATATATGCAAGGCTTTGAACTAATAGATGTGAATAATCTAAAACTCTCTACATTATTTGAACCATATGGGGGATTTAAGCTTTATCAACAAGTATTGAAAAAGTATATAAGTGATAATCCACAAATATTTATATTTGTATCGGCAATAATAACAAATGTATTGTATTTGGTATTTTATACACGCCATACGAAGCAATATAGTGGCATGATATTTCTTTATGGAATAGGAAATTATCTGGGAAGCATGGCAGGAATAAAACAAAGCATTGCTGTTGGAATAAGTTTGTATGCCATAGAGGCTTATTTTGAAAAAAAATATATAAAAGCAATTTTACTAATATTATTTGCAATGACATTTCATCCATATATTGTGTGTTTGTTATGTATTCCGTTCTTAAAAAGTCGTATATGGGATGGAAAAACAATTTTTGTGATTATTCTTTGTGTTTTGGCATTTATGAATATGGATAAAGTGTTTGCAGTTTTTGATGTTATTGGACAGGATTATTCCGGGCAAGTATTTAATGATTATACAATAAATCCAATTAGAGTATTGGTTGAGTCAATACCAGTGGTAATTTCTTTGATTTATAGACATAAATTAAATGAAAAAGAAAATAAATTGTTAATATTAGGAATGAATATGAGAATTATTTCATTTGTATTTATTGTTATGGGATTATTTGCGAATCCAATTTATTTTGGAAGAATGTCGTCATACTTTACCGGGTTATCTGCGATAGCTATACCTGAAATGCTTAATTTAATATGGAAAGAGAATAGAAACGGCAGAGTATATATTATAGGATATTATATATTCTTTTTTATCTATTTTGTTATGGATATGACAAAAATAGGTTCGATAAGCATATTTTATGATCAGTTTAATCATGTAGCGTTTAGTAGTCTTTTTACGCAGAGGGGATAATATAGATGATACCTAAAAAGATTCATTATTGCTGGTTTGGCAGGGGCGAAAAGCCTAAATTAGCAAAAAAATGCATAGATAGTTGGAAAAAATATTGTCCGGATTATGAAATAATAGAGTGGAACGAAGATAATTTTGATATAAATCTTAATTCATATACAAAATGGTGTTATGACAATCGGAAATATGCATTTTTAAGTGATTATGTACGACTTTGGGTTGTTAATCAGAATGGGGGCATATATTTCGATACAGATGTTGAGGTAATTCGTAATATTGATTTTTTATTGGATGATCAGGCATTTTTTGGATTTGAAACAGGCGAAGCAGACGCTTCAAATCCAAAAAATGCCGATACAAATAGCGGCCTGGCCTTCGGCTCAGTCGCGAGCGGCCTGGCCTTCGGCTCAGTCGCGAGCGGCCTCGCCTTACAGGGCATGCTTGCAGAATATGAAAGATTATTAGATGGAAAGCATGGAGTGGTTATGTGTCCGGAATTGAATACTGCAGCATTGGTAAAATTAGGTTTGCAACGTGATGGAACATATCAGAAATTCTCATGGGGAACAGTATACCCGAAAGAATATTTTAATCCATATGAAAGTGCAACCGGACGTTTGAACAAAACAAAAAATACAGTTTCAATTCATTGGTATATGGGAAGCTGTCTTACAACGAAACAAAAAATACGTTCAACGATTAGTAAACCATTACATCGTGTTTTTGGAACAGATTTTATGAGGAAGTTAAAAAAATGAAAAAGAGAATATTAATTGTATCTCATGCAATGGAAATAGGGGGTGCAGAAAGTGCGCTATTAGGAATCTTAGAAAATATAGATACTGAAATATATCAGGTTGATTTATTCTTGATGCGCCATGAGGGAGAACTCTTAAAATTCATACCGAGAAACATTAATTTGTTACCTGAAATACCAGAGTATACTGTTCTAGCCAGACCGATAAAAGATGTCATAAAAGAAAGACATTTTTTATTAGCTGTAGCACGTTTATATGCGAAATACAAAGCCAAAGTATTTGATAAAAAAAAGAAATATACAGAAAGTGGAGTGGCAATAGAATATAGTCATAAGTATACGAAAAGATTTATGCCTACTATACAACCGGATGTGCAGTATGATATGGCAATTAGCTTTTTAACACCGCATTATTTTGTGACTGAAAAAGTCCAAGCAAAGCAGAAAATTGCCTGGATACATACGGACTATTCAGTAGTACAGGTAGATACGGAATCAGAACTAGCGATGTGGAAACCCTATGATTACATTGCATCTATATCTGAGGATGTTACACATAGTTTCTTAAAAACATTTCCTTCTTTGAAAAAGAAAATGATACTTATAGAAAATATTCTTCCAAAAACATTGATCGAGAAACAGGCAGAAGAATTAGTGCAGAAGAAGTTTGATACACAAACTACAAATTTACTTTCAATTGGTCGTTTTGCTACTCCCAAAAATTTTGATAATGTACCGGATATTTGTAAACGAATTCTTGAAAAAGGTATTAATGTAAAATGGTATTTAATAGGTTACGGTGGAGATGAAACACTAATTCGGAAAAAAATAGACGAAGCAGGAATGCAGAATCGAGTAATAATTCTTGGTAAAAAGGAAAATCCATATCCGTATATAAAAATGTGTGATATTTATGTACAACCTTCCAGATACGAGGGAAAATGTGTAGCAGTGAGAGAAGCGCAGATGTTAGGGAAACCTGTTATTATCACAAATTATGCGACATCCGGAAGTCAGTTGGAGGATGGTGTAGATGGAATTATTGTTCCAATGGATAATAAAGGCTGTGCAGATAAGATGGCAGAGGTGTTAATCAATACTACATTAAAGAAAAAGATTGTAGAGAATGTTCGACAACGAGATTATACAAATGCAAAGGAAATTGAAAAGATAAACAGGTTAATAAAAGGAATACAGTAATTATGAAAAAAATATTGTTATTGGATACATCAATTGGTACAAGTAATATAGGAGATTTTATTATTATGGAGTGTGTCCGTAAAGAATTGGCCCCTATATTGAGTGAAAATTTTGTATATAATATGCCAACACATTTGCCAGCTTTTAATTCGTTCGCTGTATTTAGAAATTCTTTGGCAGTTCAAAATTATGCGAATGCAGATTGGAAATTTGCCGGTGGAAGTAATTTATTGGTAAAAGATTTGAAAACGCATTATCCACAGTGGAATATTCATCCATACGATTCAGCACCATTAAATGGAACAATTTTAGTAGGTGTTGGAGCAGGAGCAGGAGAATATACAAATAATTATACAACAAAACTTTACAATAAAGTACTTAATCATGAGTATTTTCACAGTGTACGAGATGAAAGAAGTAAAATATATGTAGAGAAAGAGTTAGGACTGAAGGCAATAAATACTGGTTGTGTAACAATGTGGATGCTAACACCAGAGTTTTGTAAATCTATTCCTAAGAAGAAAGCGGATGCTGCAATAATTACTTTAACAGCAAGACCTGAATTAAATTTGAATGAACAAAAAATGATTGATATAGTCAAAAAAAATTATTCGAAAGTGTATTGCTGGATTCAGGGAGATTTAGATTTAGATTATTATAATAAATTTAAAAATACAGATGGTATCCAATTAATACCTCCGAATAAAGATGCGTATGAACATATATTGAATACGGAAGATTTGGATTATATTGGAACAAGATTGCATGGCGGAATTTATGCAATGCGGCATAAAAAAAGAGCTATTATTATTGCGATTGATGAACGTGCTAAAGAGATTCATAAAGGAAATAACTTAAATTGCTTATCTATAAATGAAATAGATCAACTTGATGAATTGATAAATAGTGAAATAGAAACAAAAGTTAGTATGCCGTTTGATGAAATAGAACGTTGGAAATCACAGTTTGAGGAGTATAAATAATGGAAAGTGTATGGATAAAGGATGTTTGAGAAATGTTTTTGAACAATGTTAGCGTTGATTGCAGAAAGAGTTGACAATCTAGCTGATTGAAGACGAGCTGTTTGGAATCATTATAAAAAATTATTGAGAAAATGATAAAAAGTCTGTTTGATAAATAGTGATTTCTAATATCGGTATATGGTCTAAATACTAAATTACATAAAAGCTCAATTTTAGGGAGACTATGATAAGATGGATGATATTATTTTAGAAGAAACTAGAGTAAAATCTGGAAGAGTTGAATTTAATTATGAATTACGGGGAAAACTTAGTCACTATTTTACGACTAAATGTATGTATGTAGAATATGGACAAGAGATTGGAAATGTTCCAAAATCAATATTAAACATAAGTTTTGTAGCGAGTGTTCTGCCTCTTATGTGGCTAACGGATACTGTGTTGTGGGTAGACGAAATAGATAGAACTTTTTATGATTGTGTTATTAGATTAAAAAACGCATATCAAGAGTTGTATCCGCAGTATCCTTTGAAAGGAAGATTTGTAGCTGCAAAAACAGTATATAATAGTTATGAAATTAAAAGGGAATGTTTATTGTTATTCAGCGGCGGTATTGATGCTCATGTTTCGTATTTGAGAAATAGGGAATATAAACCGGTTTTATGTAATATTCAGGGATGGTACGATGATCCGGATAAAACCAAAATAGCTGCGGCAAATGCAGATTATAAAGATATAAAAGCGTTTGCTAGAAAAGAAGATGTTAAATTCGAATATGTAAAATCAAATTTTGCTACACTTGTAAATAATTATGAGTTTAAAAAAAATATACAAACAAAACTGGGGGATTCTTGGTGGCATGGTTTTCAACATTCTATGAGCTTTATATCAATAGCAATGCCATTGGCATATATATATGGAGCGAAGAACATTTACATAGCTAGTTCGTTTGCCATTGGAAATCCAGGAAAGTGTGCATCTTATGCAACAACAGATATTGAGTTTAAATTTGCAACAGATGGCGGCTGTATTCATGATGCTTTTGATATGAGTAGACAAAAAAAAGTTCAGTATTTGGTAGAATATCAAAAGAAAAGTGGAAAACCATATCCGGTAAGGGTATGTTCATTTAATGATAAAAATTGCTGTGAGTGTGAAAAATGCTTTAGAACAATTTTAGAGATTGTAGCTGAAGGTGGGGATATACATAATTTTGGATTTGAAATAGAGTCCTCATTAAAAGAGCATTGGGAGAATGTATTTGAACGAAAGTTGTATGGATTTGGTGTAGAAGGGGAAAAGAAAAAACATTGGCCGGATTCAATAAAAAGGATGAAAGAAAATTACGCTAAGATCGAGGAAAAAGAGTTTGTTGATTGGTTCTTAAACTATGATTTTATAGGTGAAAGAAAAAAAGCTTTAAGAAAGTATTATAGGGATAATTTTGGATCAATTCTTAAAAGAAAAATAGTAGAATACAGAGAAAAAGAAATTCTGAATAATGATGGAGATACAGAATGAGTAATGGTGGAAGAATAAAAAAATCATTTAAGAATATGGTGAATGGAATATTATATAGAGTACTTACAATATTGACAGCATTTATTGTTAGAACAGTTTTTATTAAATGCCTTAGTAATGATTACTTAAGCGTTAATGGTCTATATTCAAGCATTCTTTCTATGCTTTCATTAGCTGAATTAGGCTTTAGCACAGCGATGGTTTATAGTATGTATAAGCCATTAGCAGAAAAAGATTACCGTAAACTTGCACAGATAATGCGTTTATATAAAAGAGCGTATACTATAATAGGGAGTGTGATTTTAGGCGCCGGTTTATGTTTAGTTCCTTTTTTAGATGTACTAATAAAAAATAAACCTGATATACCGGGCCTTACTTTTTATTACATATTATTTCTGTTAAATTCAGCAATATCATATTGGTTTTTTGCATATAGAAATTCAATATTACAAGCAGATCAAAAATCATATATTATATCGAATTATGGTAGTGTATTTAATATAATAAAGGTTGTATCGCAAATAATTGTGCTTGTGCTGTTCCATAATTTTACAGTATATTTGCTTACAGAAATGCTTTGCACGATTTTGCAAAATGTTTGTTTGGCATATAGAGTAAAAAAAGAGTACCCCGTGTTTGATAAAAATAATAAAGAAGAGTTGCCCAAAGAGGAAAAGCGAAAAATATTTAAAGATGTTAAGGCTTTAATGTTACAAAAAATCTCTTTTAGAGTTCTTAATACGTCAGATTCGATTATTATTTCTGCTTTTGTTGGTATTGGTTGGGTTGGATTATTATCAAATTATATCATGATAGAGGAAGCTGTTGTAGCGGTGATTTCACAGATAACATCGGCAATTACTGCAAGCATGGGTAACTATTTTGCCAAAGAATCAAAAGAAGATGGATACAAATTATTTCAAAGAATAGATTTTATGAATTTTTGGCTGTATGGATTTTCGACAGTTGCATTTATTGTTCTATTTAATCCATTCATTGAATTATGGCTAGGGAGAATTGGAAGTGAGTACATTTTGAGTCAGACCATTGTAGTAGCACTTATAATTCGATTTTTTGTTGAAGGTTATATGAATATGATGTCTGCTTTTCGCTCGACGTTGGGATTGTTTACACAGGGGCAATATACACCGTTAATGGTTGCGGCACTTAATATTATTCTGTCAATAGGTTTAAGCTTCCCATGGGGGGCGGCTGGAGTTATAATTGCTACTCCGTTGGCAAGATGTTGCATTAATGTATGGTATATGCCACTGGTTATTCATAGAGATGGATTTAAAAAATCGGTAATCCCTTTTTACAAGAAACTAATTTTAAGGACGGCATTTTTGACCGTTTTAACAACGGTAATGTATTTGTTTTCCAGAATAATTGTTTTTAAAAATGGTGTAACAATAATGTCATTTATAATTATGGTAGTTATAACAGCTATTGCCACGAATTTTATTATTGGAGCAGTATTCTATAACACAGATGAATTTAAATATTTTATTAACCTTTTTAAAGAACGAATAAAAAGAATTAATAAATAAGAAAATTTAAAGTGAGTTTTGAATGAATGAGAGCAAAAATATGTTTACAAATATGGGGATAAAAAATATAATTATGACAGACAGAATATTAACTCGTGATGGCACAAAGATGATACAGGGATTATCTGTATTAGCAATGGTAGTTTTACATTTATTTGATAGACATGATTTTCAAGGTTTATACTATCCGTTGTTGTATTTTATGGGGAAACCTGTTGTATTTTATTTTGCTCAGATAAGTGATTTTTGTGTAATGGGTTTTGCTTTTTGTTCTGGATATGGATTATATAAGCAATACACAAAATGTGACGAGAAAAAATATTTTAGTGATCGTTTAAAAGGAATACGAAAATTACTTGTTAATTATTGGATTATACTTATTGGATTTTCAATAGTAAGTTTATTGATAGGAAATGGAAGTAAAATACCAGGAACAATATGGGAGTTTATAGAAAATCTGACCACGATAAATACAAGTTATAATGGAGCGTGGTGGTATTTGTTTGTATATATTGTTCTTGTGATAAGTTCACCAATTATTTTTAGATTATGTAATAGATTACCATGGTGGTTTAATCTTTGTGTAGCATTTTGCATATATTGTTCAGCATATTATGTAAGATTTTCAATGGTAGATAAAAATTGGTGCATTACAAAATATGGCGTATTAGGAATGACATATTTTGAATTCTTAATAGGCGCTATGGTTTGCAAAAACGCATGGTTAGAAAAGATTAAATATTGCATAACAGATAAAATGAAAAAATGGCAGAAAATCACAGTGGCATTTGCGATAATAATAGGTCTTTTGATAGGACATACGTTGATTGTTCCAAGTTTGTTTATTGCACCATTTACTGGAGGAATTGTTATTCTTATTTTTTCAATATGGGAAAAAACAGAATTAATAAAAAATACTTTTTTATTTTTGGGAAAACATTCTACCAATATATGGTTGATACATATGTTCTTTTATCATGATATATTTGTTAATTTTGTATATATAGGACGCTATCCCGTTATAATACTTGCCCTAATGCTCTGTATAACAATATTGTGTTCAACGTGTATAAATTATATAATAAAAAAGATTCGGTTTGTTTAAAGGAAATAAGAAAGTGTTAAATTTTTATGCATTTCCATTGGAATGTGTTTGCTGTATAATTATATTACTGATTAGTATTTGGACAATTTTGGAATGGTTACTGAGTGGCAGGGGAGGAAAGGTATATCTATCTTGGAGATATATTAATATTGTCTTATATGTATTTTCACTGTTCCTAATATTGAAAATGACAATATTAGGAAGAACCGTTGGAAATAGAGAAATAGAATTATTACCATTTTATACAATTAATACTATTTCTGATAATAGTGAAGCTGTCAGAATGATTGTGATGAATATAATTTTGTTTTTCCCATTAGGACTGACTATGCCCATTGCACTCGGAAGAGTAAAAAACACAAGACGTAAATGGCTGTTATGTATCATAGTCGGATTAGGAATTAGCTTATCAGTGGAAATAATACAATATTATTTTTGTATTGGAATAGCGGAAACGGATGACGTGATATGCAATACATTTGGGACTTTGTTGGGAGTAATGCCAAATATTTTGGCAAATTATTTTGGAAAGCAAAGAAAATGTTAAAAAGATATGATAGGGGAAAGCAAAGAAATGGATGTTTGCTTTCCCCTAATTTCTTTCAACTGCAAATTGGATTGAAATGAAAATAATATTATCTTATAAGAACCAATATGATTAAAAGTTTTGTAAGTGAATTTTAAAGGGCAGTGATAAAATGTCAAGACATAAAATTCAACCGGAGTATAATGCAGAAAAAGTGATGAAAGAATTAATTAATGCAGTTGCGGAGTTATATTAGGAAACCGGAAGAAACACCAACACCGGAAACGCCATCAACACAGGTAACGGATACACCGAAAAACGGAGATGATATACATATGCTGCTTTGGATTCTGCTTGCGGCAGTAGGTATGGCAGGTGTAGTATCAGCGGTATGGATAGCAAGAAAGAGAAATAAAAATCAGTTAGTTAAGAGAGCATTTATGGACGAAAAAGATTCATAAATGCTCTCTTTCTGGTTAATACTAAGAAAAATGAAGGGAGAATATATTATGAAACAGGTATTAATTATAGCGGTCGCAGTAATTATTGCAGCAGTTGATTTTGTGATGTACTGCTGTCTGAGAGTAGCATCACAGGAAGATCGAATATTGGAAAAATTGAGTCGGAGAAGTGAGTCAGAAAGCGATGACGATTAGATATGCAGAGGATAAGCCGAAATTCTGTGAATATTGTTATTCCCGGCATGAAAAGAAAAGGAATGCAGGCAGATGAGATGCTTTTATCAGCTTTCTGAAAAGCCACCCGATCCGGATCCGGCACACAGGTTTTGGGTTCTATGCAAAGGCAGTCCGTATGGAAAAATCCCTGTATTGGCTATTGTATGGTTAAAATTCTAAAAGTGCAGAGGAAAAAACAATCTGGATAAGGATACATACATATTCCCGTACCACTTTTAAAGGGTGGAACTGCAGGCACGATTGGTATCCGTACTTTGAGGGCAGTACCCGTATGTATGACGAAGAAAAGCTAAAGCAGATGGAAGCTAAAAATATTGAGTATCCAGACGGCTCTATGCACACGCTTTATGAGGCGGAGCAGAAGCAACGAGCGTATGAGAGAAAGATTCGTGAAACGAAGAGAGTTATAGCTGCCTTTGATGAAACTCTTAAAAGTATAAAGCCAACGGATCATACTATTTTAAGAGAATCTGTTCAAAGGGCATTTGACAAAAACACTCTTAAATTAAAGCAACAAGAAAAAAATATGAAAGAGTTTTGTAATTATACAGGGTTATCTATAAAATCATCAAGAACACAGACTTTATCTTATGGAAAAAGTGTATCTCAAAAAGTAGTTCAAAGGAATAACAAAATTAATGAAGTATGCGATATGTATAAAGTCAATTTTGGTAATATGAGTAAATTACAAATTTTTGAACTTGATAGAAAAGCGCTGCAAGTAAAGCGTAACGATTTTGTAGGTAGTGATAAGCGAAATGGTAATTTTGCTATTATGTTATATAACAATGAATACTATTACGCACACACAAGAGCGAATATTATAAATGGTTTTGAAAATGATGCTTTTTCAAAATTTAGAGGTGATAAATCACATTTGGCAAGAACTGAAGTAGATAACAATAAAAGAATTTTTACAACATTTGATGTAGAACAATCTACCGGTAAAAAGCCTTTGGCTTCAAATGATGCCTTGATAAGAAAAAACACTTATGAAGATACAGAGGCAAAACTATTTGAATCCCTTGAAAAAATGTGGTATAATGGTAAAAATAAAACAATTAACATTCTTTCAGAAAGAGGAATGTGTGATAGTTGCAAATCTGTCGCAGAACAGTTTATAAAGAAACATCCCGAGGCAAAGGTTAATATAGTTTCAGGAAAACTAAATACAGGTAATCCATGGAAAGGACGCAAGCCATATGATTGATTACAGTTATACTGAATTAGAAGCTGAGGTTATCAACGCTTTTGAAGCACCATATTATCATGGGCAATCAACACTAACACTTGAAGGAAATTATTTTTACGCAGAAAACGATGAAGAACCAGACATGTTTATGCATCACTTGAATGTAATTGTTTATGAAGCGAAGCATGATATACTAACGGACAGAATGAAAGTAGATTTTATTCAGTACGCAAAGCGTTGGGATAATGGAGAGTTTCAGCCGGAACTTTTACCAGACGATATTCCAATTATTCAAAAAGATATTGACTATGTGCGTTCAACTTTAAAACTATAACGCAATTAGCTTTATTAGCTTTATTTCATATAAAAGTAAAGTTACACTACTAATCAATTAAAACGCAAATTAAACGATTTTAAACGGCATTTAAAGGAGCTGTAAAAAACAGCCTAAATAAAAAAACGACTGCATTCTAACCGAAAGGTAGGAATGCAGTCGTTTTTGTGATATAATTTACTATCAACGAAAAGCCATATCAACAAGGTACATAAAACTAAAAAGTTTTCTAAATTAAAGGTGCTTGGTTTTGCACCTTTTCGAGTTATGCCCAAATTTTAAACATTTTTAACATTCTTCATATTTTTATACAATTTCAAGAATGCAAGCAAAAAAATCACCGAGACTCACTTTTTCGTGAATCTCGGTTTTTTGATATACTGTTTTTTTACAGCACCTATCGTTAGATTGCATAAACGGAAAGTATTTGTGGGCTTTGCCCACACTCACAACCTTTGAAAAGGTCGACCAAACTTTTACAATTGCTTGATAAAACAGTTTTCTAAACCATAATTTACCAAAACTTGTGATAAATAACCGTTTTAACGAAAATTGTTATGGGTATGTATTACTACACCTTAATTTTACGGCATAATTTAGTATTATTTAGATGTAAACGGTTATTTTGCATTTGATTTAAAATCAGCCTTGTATTAAAAACATAAAGAATATAAGCATATAAAATCAGTGACTTGCTTAGTTAATAGAAGTAAGTGAGGGGTTTTTACTGTATTTGCATATTATAATACAGTTAAAAACAATGTTTTACGGGAAACAGGCAAAAAGAAAAACCGCACACAAGCCTTAAAAACGGCTTGGTAATGCGGTTTATTTGTGGAGCTGGTGAACGGACTTGAACCGTCGACCTACTGATTACGAAACATTACAAGAATTTGAAAAAGTGCAGTAAACAAGCGTATTTTTATTATACATTGACTAACATCAGACTAACATCATTTTTTGCGGTTCTGCAATCGCAGAGATGTAATCGTTTAGGTCTATAATTTTATTGATTTTCTTAATCTGATTTGTTTGCACTAAATGTGTATAAATATTCAAAGTCGTTTCGGGCTTTGCGTGTCCGAGTTGGTTTTGGACATAAAGTAAATCTTGACCGCAAAAGAACAAGTTTGTAGCAAAAGTATGTCTTAGATAATGTGCGGTGAATCTTTCAATAACAAACGGAACGCCTTTTGGGTCGAACTTACTTTTAGGATTTCGCTCATATTCGGAAAAATCTCCGTATTTAAGATTGAGGTCTGCCATATAGCTGTCCCACAGTTCTCGCCACGCTGTTGTTGAGAAGAACTCCCCTTTTGTTGTAAGTACAACAAAGTCGGATTGTTTATGGTTCTTTTGATTTTTCAGAAAATCCACCAGGGTGTGGGGAATATTGACTGTTCGTATGCCAGCCTTTGACTTTGCTCCTTGCACAATGTGCGGAGTTCCTGTCATTACAAGTTTTTGATGAACACTAATTTGAGCATTTTCAAGGTCAATGTCATACCATTGCAACGCAAGGCATTCACTTAATCTTAAACCAGACAGCATCATGATCATAGCAGGAAGTTGTGCTCTGTGTGGCATTTCCATAACCCACCGCTGTTCTTGCTCGGTCAATGCCCTGCGCTCGCTTACAGGTGCATTTTTCGGTATTCTGACATATGTTAATGGATTGTAGTCAAGTATGCGGTTTTCAACAGCAAAGTCAAACACCTGCCTTGCGGTCATTCTGTAATCACGCAGAGTTTTCTTTGAAGTCGGTTTGCCTGTATGTGGATTTCGTGCGAAATAGTCATTTATGATACATTGAAAATCTGCTTTTACAAGTTTGCTGATTGCAACATTGCCTAATACAGAAAACGGTTTAAGGTTTGTTTTATAACTCTTATACTGCTTGTCAGAAGAAAGCAGAGCCTTTTTGTATATCAGCCAATTTTCGCAGAGTTCACTGAACGGCATATTCTCGCTAAGAATATCCATACCTTTGCTGATTTTTAGCTTGATTTCATTTGCTTTGCGTGTAACCTCAGCTTGCGTTTTGCCAAATACAGACTTATACATAGCTTTGCCGTTTTCATCTCGTCCGATATAGATATTTTTTTGATATCTGCCGTCTTTACGCTTTTTCATTTTATAACACTCCTTTTGTTTTAAAAAAGGGTGCAAAAATCCCTTGTGTTTTTATTCGATAAACTTGCAAAACACAAGGGAGTATGGTACAATTATATTGCTGTTTAAGTACCGTTGCACCCTATGTGTAATGGTTTCCGCTCTACCCTGCGCCAACAGGATAGGGCGGATTTTTTATTTTAATAAATGTTACTGTAAAACCCTACGGCTTTAGTTGCTCTTTAATTTTAAGAGATTCACGATACTGTTCAGCCGGAGCAAGTCGAGTAAATTCTACCGTTTTATCGTAATTCTTTTTTACAACTTCTTCTATTTCATCAAGAGTAACATTAAAGAACTCTCGTCTTGTGTTAATCATATTGACTTTTCTGTCCTCAAAGGCTTTATGTAAAGCTGCTTCAAGTGAAGGAGCATCGTCGGAAAAAATCATTGCGTGAACATCAAAGTTAAACGGAACAGAAGCGTCCCCAAGCTCATCAACTCGATCCATTGGTTCAAGTCTGCGTGTCATTCCGATTTTATATACATTTTCACCAAATGAACCAACATTTGAAATAATATAAACATAGCCAGCTCTCGCATTTGCTGCTCTATAATCAATATCTTTCATAGATTTATCTATTTCGGAGAGTTCATTAACAATTTGTTCTTTTTTCTTGAGTAATTCAACTTTATCTGCTTCATTTGCAGTTTCAATCTGTTGCTCAATATATGATAAAGCATTCTGATAATGTGATTGCTCTTTTGCTATCTTTTTACGAGTTTCCTCAATTTCCTTTTGAAGTTTTGCTTCTTCACGCATTCGGGCTCTTATTTCCTTTTGTTCTTCCTTTTCGTCTTGCTTTTTCTTTTTGTATTCAAGTGATAAGCAAAGTTCTTCGTACTTGGCATTAAAATATTGAGTAGTTATTGCAACCCCCATAATGTTACCAAGTTTTGAAATTGCTTCGCAGGAACTACGCATCCTTTTTAATGCAGTATCAAAAGTATTGTATTTAACTTTATCAATAAGTTCATCACATTCACTATTGAAAGCTCTAAGCAAAAGTTTTTGCATATCTTTAACCATTTTTTTGCCCTGACTTTTACTTCCGTTTACATTCCAATTAGTGTTACCAGTAACAGCTTGACCATTTTTTATAAGAACTTTTTGAGTAGCTCGAATCTGTGCTAATCTGTTTTTATACAATTCGGAAGAAGCAAAGTCGTATTTAGGAGTATAAAGTCCGAAACTTTGTAACTCAATTTGTTCGTCCATACAGATTATTTGAGATTGTTTGTTATCTATAGTGTTATTTAAACCGATAATTTTGTTGTTTAAATTATTGATCTCGTTATTCTTTTGCCCAATAACTGCATTTAAGTTATTAATATCATTTTGCAATTTCTGTGTGAGCATAAGTAAATTTTGGGCATTATACATTTCAGGAGTAAATGTGCTTCTAAGCTGATTAAGTTCAGCTTGTAAGCGTTCTACTTCTGACTTATATTGATTACCCTTAAAGGTATCAAGAAATCCCATATCAATTCTCCTTATCAAATAGCATTAGCCTCAAGCTCGTTATGTACAACAGGCTCATAATCATAAAAATGCTCGGATGTAATGTGCTTTAATTCGTGCTTAGCGGCTTTCTGTTGAGTATCATAGCTAAGCAGAATATTAATATATACATTGTAATTGCCGTCCTCATCTAAGACCGTTACGCCTCGTACGGTCAGCGGCAATTCTAAACCTCTAATAAAAATTTCTCCCAAAGCTATTCATCCTTTTTTAATGCTTCAATAATTCTGACTGCTTTTTCCACATCTTCTTTTGTAGCACCCTTAGTAAGACTAAATAACATTCTTAGTTCACTTCTGTTTTTGAGCTCCTCAAGGTATTCTTGGAGTTCTGAATTTAATTCGGCGGAGGTCTTTGAATCTGTGAGTGTGTTCATATCTACATTGAAATAGTCAGCTATAGCTTCTAAAGTTTCAAGATTAGGTTCTCTTGTGCCATTCTCATACATACTAATAGAACTTTTAGAACAACCTAAATGCTTTGCAAGTTCTTCTTGACTTAGATTTGCTTTTAATCTCAACTGTTTAAGTACATCGGAGAACATTTAATCACCTCTTGTGTTTTGTTTACTACATAATATCACGGATTGTGAAAAAAATCAAGTAAAAAATTTCACAAAATGTGTTGACATTTTTAAAATGCTGTGTTAATATAATGGTACACGATATGTGAACTCACTTAAGGAGGTGATAAAATGAATGCAGAAGTCATTGGCAAGAAAATTAAAAACTTAAGAGAAAAAAATAATATCTCAAGAGAAAACTTTGCAAATGCCGTAGAAATCAGTCAATCTGCTCTTTCTATGTACGAAAACGGACAGCGTATTCCTCGTGACGAAGTTAAGTTAAGAATTGCAAGATTTTTCAACACCTCAATAGAGGAACTTTTTTTTACAAATTAAGTACACGAAATGTGAACTAAATGTTTATCTTACAATTACAGTATAGCAAATCAGCTGTACAATAAGCAGGACTTTGCTGACACACGGAAAACAGCGTAAGGAGGTGATTTATATGGCTAACACTCATACAGATGAAATTTTTAATGTGTACGGCACACTTGACAACCTTAACAAACGAATGAAAATCGTTGAGGAAAAAGTGCCTAATTACACGGCGGATATGCTTGAAGTTTATCGAAACCTCGGTGCTCTTACAAAGCGTATCGCAGAACTTGAAAACCTTATAAACAAGGAAACTACCACGCTGAAAAGAGGTGAAGAAAGACGGAAGTAATAATAATTTTAGGACTGCTAATGCTTTGCACAGCTTTTGTTTCAGCAGTATTAGCAATAAAAATAGTAGCCGCCCATTTGTATAAAACAATAGACAGCTACCTTGATAAGCACGACGCTCAAATTATGGATCTGATTAAGTGGGCAAAGGACGAAGACAAACATCAATGAATGCTTGTCCAAATTAAACGAAATTCTATGGCAAAATAGCAGTAGGAGGTGAGAAGATGAACGAGCTTGAATATGAAAAAAAGCAACACCACTATTGGCATACAGCATTTTGCATAGCAGTGTCGCTTTTGTCTGCAACTTGGGCAGGTATTATATTTTGGGTATTAGTTACTTAGAGCCCAAAAAATCCATGATGTTACAAATCCCGAAATCGCTCCACCTAAAAGGCTGACGATAGCTATTTTCCAGTCGTGGATAAATTGTTTTCTTCGTAACTCTTTTTCCTTGGCTTCTTTTAATTCATTAAGTACAACAAAATCCGGCACAATATTGCCTTTAGCAAGCCGAGGTTCGGGAAATTTAGAGTTATCCATACCTTTACCCCTCCCTTCAATTTAAGTGTAACACTTAATAAAAATTTGTCAAACAATATTAAACAGCGTAGTGAAAGGAGCAATATAGTGGAAATAACAGAAAAGCCAATTTTTACAGAGATAAGCAGGAAAAATATTGACGCTCTTTTATACACTGCAATGCTAAACGAAGTAAACAGACTTGAGAAGTGCAGAAATAAAAAAGAGCGTCAGAGCATAAGAAACTTTATTATATCAGCTTATCAAACATTGAAAACAGATTAGTCGGAAGACTGTTGGCTAAACATTACAGAGTTTAATTTTAAGGAGGAAACAAAATGTTAAATAACAAAGGACAGATTGTCATTTTCGCAGACAAAGCCACATCAGGTTCAAATGTAGTATCTGCGTGTGTATCAGATGAAACCGCAAAGGCTCTTAACGAACTTTGCGAGAAGTCTGGAAAGAAGATGTCGAGCCTTGTTCGCACTCTCATTGAGGACGCTATCAGCTTAGTTACGATTGTGGGGGGAGTAATATGAAATCGACAAAAAAGGTAATAACCGACTGGGAAAATGTACCTCTTTATATGGATTTACCGTATGTATCAATGCTATTTGGCTTTTCGGTTGATTGTTTAAAGAAAAAAGCACAGTCGGGCATTTTGCCGGCGGCAAAGATGTTCGGTGAGTGGAGAATATCTAAAGAGGACGCAAAGGCTTACATCGAAAAGGCTTACAACGAAACGCAGGAGGGAATAAAAAAAGATGGAAGTAATTATCAACAAATCTAAATCGTATTCGTTTAAGGAGGTTGAAATCGGAGATGTGTTCTCTGATGATTTAGGACGCTTTATGATGAAAGTATCATACGAAACAGCAATATGTTTAGATGATAATATGGTCTATGGCATTAACAGCAACACAAAATGCTATCTGAGGGACTGTGTGATTATAGAGCGTGAACTGCTCGAAAATCTCAAGAAAGGAGCAAACGGATATGAGTAAGCTTGAAAACTTACAAATCTGCATTAAAGACGGCGAAGTCATAGCTCTACAAGGCTTAGATACAGTAACCGCCGACAGGCTTGAGGATATTTTGAACTATGTTGCAGAAGTTAAGGAAAGTCTTGACAGACACAAGCTCAACAACAGAGCAACAGGCATTAAGCGTGTGGCGAACAACTGTAAAAAGTTTATCCGCTGCTGCAAATACGCAGCGAAAAATTAAGGAGGTGTAACCGGATGACAAAAAAGTAAAATCCAAAGTGCTTGAAATAATGGCACTTGCACTCGAATTTAACGGCAGAAGTACAAAGTGTGAGTGCACTGGTAGCAAGCCGACAATATTTGTTAATTTTAGCGGTCATACATGCGAGTTAGATGTTAATATCTACACACAGGGGTGGACTTTTCACAATACAAATGCAAGAGAGATTAGAGATATAATTTATCTCGACCGTACATCGACATTAAAAGAGCTCAACAAAACATTAAAAACGCTTAAAGCTGTTATCGCAGAATACGAAGAAAGAGAAAACCGCTGACAGCACGGCAATGCTTTCAACGGTTCAAGGATATAATATGAAATCAATCAACATTATTATATCCTTAATTTTATAAAAAATCAAGATATAAAGGAGAAATTGAGATGTCGGAAATCAAAATTACTATCGATGTACCGCAGCTTGGCGGACTCATTACAGCACTCGAACACATTGCTGATTCGATGTGCAATACGGCAACCGCCACTGTAACAACAACAGAAACACAGGCTGTTGAGGATAACACCAATAAAACTAAGGCAGTAAAAATGTCCGCACAGAATGAAGAAAGCACAGACAAGCAGTACACGCTTGAAGAAGTCAGGGCGGTATTTATGAAGTGCGCAAAGAAACACGGCAAAGAGGAGGTCAAGAAAATTCTTGCAAACCTCGGTGTTGCCAAGGTGACAGAGATTAAAGAGGAAGATTTTGCAAAAGCCGTAAAGGCAGTTGAGGAGGTAAAGTAATGCCTGATATACATGCAAGGCTGTCAGCATCGGGCGCTAAGAAATGGATAAACTGCCCCGGCTCAATACAGCTTGAGGAAAATTTTGAGGACAAGCCGTCAGAGTTTGCACAAGAGGGTACTAACGCTCATGCACTCGGCGAGGCAAAGATAAGACTTGCTACCAAGGAGTATAACCGTACCAAGTATCACAATGCAATCAGGAATATTGATATAACAGAGGATATGGAGGACTACGCAGAGGGGTACAAGAATTTTGTAATTGAGAGATACAATTCTGCATTACGGAAAACCCCCGACGCAATCCTTATGCTTGAGCAAAGGCTTGATTTTTCAAACTATGTTCCCGACGGATTCGGTACAGGTGACGCAGTTATAATCGCAAACGGCAAACTTGAAATTATCGACCTTAAATACGGCAAGGGTGTTGAAGTTTCTGCCGTTGAAAACCCACAGCTTAGGTTGTATGCACTCGGTGCTTATGAGGCTTTTGATATGCTTTACGGGATTGAAAAGGTGACTATGACAATATATCAGCCAAGACTTGATAACATCAGTTCAGAGAGTATAACTGCTGCCAAGTTGCTTGAATGGGGCGAAACCGTTAAAAAGGCTGCGCAACTTGCAAACGATGACAGCGTGACCGATTGCATAGCCGGAAGTCATTGTGACACAGGTTTTTGCAAAGCAAGACCTGCTTGCAGAGCATATACAGCGGAAAAACAGCGACTTGCGGTATATGATTTCAAAGCTCCCGCTTTACTCACAACAGAAGAGATTGCAGATGTTTTAGACCAATCTGCCGCAATCAAAAAATGGGCAGAACTTGTCAGCGATTACGCTCTGGATCAGGCATACAAGCACGGTGTTCAGTATCCGGGTTTCAAGGTTGTAGAGGGCAGAAGTAACCGCAAATACAGCAAGCCTGATACGGAGGTTGCAAAAATCCTTACGGATAAAGGATATTCCGAAGACGACATAATGGTAAGCAAAATCAAAGGCATTACTGACATTGAAAAATTGCTCGGCAAAAAGACCTTTTCAGATATTTTAGGCCCTTACATAATGAAACCACCGGGCAAACCAACACTCGTACATTCCGAAGATAAAAGACCTGCAATCAGTTCAGCTGAACAGGCACAGGAAGATTTTAAAAACGATATTAATTAATAAAGGAGTAATAAAATTATGACAAACAATAACAATTCAACAAAGGTAGTAACAGGCGAGGTAAGATTCTCATATGCAAATGTATTCGAGCCTAAGAGCATTAACGGAAGCGCCGAAAAATACTCGGTTTCAATTCTCATTGACAAGTCGGACACAAGAACAATCAAAGCTATCGAAAAGGCGGTTGAGCTTGCTAAGCAGGAGGGCATCTCTAAGTTTGGCGGCAAAATTCCGTCAAATCTTAAACTTCCGCTTCGTGACGGTGATGAGGACCGCCCTGATGATGAAAGCTATGCGGGCAAGATGTTTGTCAATGCAAACAGCAATACAAAGCCGGGTATTATTGATAAAAACGGTATGGAAATCATTGATACAACCGAATTTTACAGTGGATGTTACGGCAAAGCGTCAATTAATTTCTATGCGTTCAACACAAACGGCAACAAGGGCATTGCCTGCGGTCTTAATAATCTTATGAAAACAAAAGACGGTGAGGCGCTTGCCGGCAGAGCAAAGGCTATCGACGACTTTGCCGATGACATAGAAGACGATGATTTATTCTAATTATGCAGTTGAGTATTGATATTGAAACCTACAGCAGTGTCAATCTCTTAAAATCAGGAGTGTATGCCTATGCAGACGCTCCTGATTTCACAATACTTTTATTTGCATACGCTTTTGATGATGACGAAATAAAAATAATTGACATTGCCTGTGGTGAGAAAATTCCAGATGCTGTGCTTTCCGCTCTCACGGACACAAATATAACAAAAACGGCATTTAATGCTAACTTTGAGAGAACCTGTCTTGCAAAGTTTCTGAACACAAAAATGCCACCGGAGCAATGGTGCTGCACAATGATTCAGGCAGCGGAAATCGGACTGCCACGGTCACTCGCGGGAGTAGCACAGGCCCTCGGACTTGAAGAACAGAAAGACAAAAAAGGCAGGGCTTGTATTGAATATTTTTCAAAGCCTTGTAAACCCACAAAAGCAAACGGCGGAAGAACCAGGAATCTGCCGCATCACAGCCTTGAAAAGTGGGAAACATTTAAAAGCTATTGTATTCAGGATGTGACGGTTGAACGAAGTATAAAAAACAGGCTTAGCAGGTTTCCTCTTGCGGAGAGCGAGCAAAGGTTGTGGGAGCTTGATCAACGCATATGCGACCGAGGTGTCGCTGTTGAAACCGAACTTATAAACAACGCTATACACTTTGATACCGACAATCAAAAAACAATGATTGCAAAGGCACAAAAGCTGACAGGTCTTGAAAATCCTAAATCAGTTTCACAGCTAAAGACTTGGCTTAAAGAACGCACAGGCGAAACATTTCAGAGCCTTGATAAAAAGACGGTTAAAAGCCTTACAGAGCGTACAAGTGACCCGCTTGTAAAAGAAGTGCTGCAGCTAAGAAAAACGCTGTCAAAGACCTCTACGGCGAAGTATAATGCAATGCTCGGCGGTTTATGTTCTGACGGCAGAGTTCGAGGTTTTTTACAGTTTTACGGTGCAAGCAGAACAGGCAGGTGGGCGGGTCGAATGATACAGCCGCAGAATTTGCCGCAAAATCACCTTGAAGATTTGGAACTTGCCCGAAACCTTGTTATAAACGGCGACTATGAGCTTTTTGAGATGATGTTCGGAGATGTGCCCGATACGCTTTCGCAGCTTATCCGTACAGCGATTATACCGACCAAAGGCAGGCGGTTTATAGTGTCTGACTTCTCGGCTATTGAGGCAAGGGTAATAGCCTACCTCGCAGGAGAGAAGTGGCGACAGGAAGTATTTAAAAACGGCGGTGACATTTACTGTGCGTCGGCAAGTCAGATGTTCAAAGTACCTGTTGTAAAGCACGGAATAAACGGACATCTCCGGCAGAAAGGTAAAATCGCAGAGCTTGCACTCGGTTACGGGGGCTCGGTTGGTGCGCTTAAATCAATGGGCGCACTCGAAATGGGGCTTAAAGAAAGCGAACTGCAGCCGCTTGTTGACAGCTGGCGACAGGCAAATCCTTGTATTACATCGCTTTGGTATGAAGTTGAAAAGGCGGCTGTAGCAGCGGTTAAGGGTGAGCCGCAGCAGATTAAATGCGGAATTAAGTTCTTTAGACAGGGCGGTATTTTATTTGTCGGTTTACCCTCGGGGAGAAAACTCGCATATGCAAAACCCGAACTGCAGGAAAACAAATTCGGCAGACCGTGTGTTACATATATGGGTATAAGTCAAACAAGAGGTTCATGGGAGAGGCTTGAAACATTCGGCGGTAAACTTACGGAGAACATTGTTCAGGCTTTTGCGAGGGACTGCCTTGCGGTATCAATGCAAAGGCTTGAAAGCCGAGGCTTTGAAATTAACTTCCATGTACACGATGAAGTTATTATAGATTGCCCGATTGGTGTTTCATCTGCGGAAGAAGTAAGCGCCTTAATGGGAGAGCCGATAGAATGGGCAAAAGGCTTGATTTTAAAGGCAGAGGGATACGAAACGCCATTTTACAAGAAAGATTAAGAAAGGAGGAAAACGCTTGAAAAATCACTTTATAGCTACCGCAAATGACAGATTTGCAAAGCTGTGGAAGAATACGGAAATAACATTCAAGGAGCTTGCAGACAGACTGTCAAGGGCAACGACAACGGCGGAAACCGTCGGCGAGTTCCGTAATATGCCAAAATCGAAGCAAGACAACATTAAAGATGTAGGCGGTTTTGTCGGAGGCAGGCTCAAAAACGGAATAAGGCAGAGAGAAAAGGTTGAGTGCCGTTCGTTGATTACCCTTGACGCAGACTTTGCGGCACCCGATTTTTGCGAGAGTATAGATATGTTTGCAAACTATTCGTTCATTATCTACTCAACGCATAAGCACACGGCAGAAAAGCCGAGATTAAGACTTATTATACCGCTGTCACGAAACTGTACAGCAGAAGAGTATGAGGCTGTTGCGAGAAAGATTGCGGAAGAAATCGGTATTGACCAGTTTGACGATACAACATATCAGCCACAAAGACTTATGTACTGGCCGAGTACGAGTATTGACGGCGAATTTGTTTATAGATATTCAGAAAGGCAACCGCTTAATGTGGACAGTGTGCTCGCACAGTATGAGGATTGGCACAATGTAAACGAGTGGCCGTTCTCAAGCAGAACAGTAAAGCAGAAAGACAGACTGCTTAAAAAGCAAGAGGATCCGACAACAAAGAAAGGTGTAATAGGTGCATTCTGCCGTTGTTACGACATACACACAGCAATAGCGGAATTTTTGCCCGATGTGTATGTAAAATGCAGTACAGAGGACAGATACACTTATGCGCAGGGCAGTACATCGGCAGGTCTTGTAGTGTATGAGGGCGGCAAATTTGCGTATTCAAACCACGCAACAGACCCCGCAGGCGGACAGCTTTGCAATGCGTTTGACCTTGTGAGAATACACAAATACGCAAGTCTTGACGATGAAGCAAAGCAGGGAACGCCAACGGTTAAACTGCCGTCATACATTGCAATGCAGGAATTTGCGTCAAACAATAAGGAAGTCAGACTGTTACAGCATAAAGAAAGAGAGCAGTCCTGTTTGACTGACTTTGAAAATGATATTGAAAGCGAAGCCGATAACGACTGGGTGCTTGAACTTGCAACAGACGGCAAAAGCAACAATCTGCCGACTATAGACAACTGTATGAAAATCTGCCAAAAAGACAAAAGGCTTAAGGGCAAGATTGCCTATAATACATTCACAAGGCGGCACACCGTGCTCGGTGCGGTACCATGGAACGGTGAAACCGAGAGCAGAGAATGGAACGATGTTGACGATGCGGGACTTAGGCATTATATAGAAAATCTGTACGGCATAAAGAGCAAGGCGGCTATACTTGACGCTTGGTCGCTTGTGAGTACGGAGAACAGCTATAACCCTGTTTATGATTACTTGACAGGGCTTAAATGGGACGGAGTAAAAAGAGCCGAAACATTTTTCATTGACTACCTCGGTGTTGAGGATACTGCATATACAAGAGCCGCTACACGAAAAACACTTGTTGCGGCAGTCGCAAGAATTATGGTTCCGGGCATTAAATTTGATACTGTACTCACGCTTGTGGGACCTCAAGGTTGCGGAAAAAGTTATGCAATCAAAAGGCTTGGCGGCAGGTGGTTCAGCGACACCCTGACTACTGTTCAGGGCAAGGAGGCATACGAACAGCTGCAGGGCTTTTGGCTTATTGAAATAGCAGAGCTTGCGGCACTTAGAAGAAACGAAGTTGAGGCGGTCAAACACTTTACTGCTAAGTCGGAGGACGCATACAGAGCCGCATACGGACATCATACAGAGGTCAGAAAAAGGCAGTGTGTTTTTATCGGTACGACAAATCAGCACGAGTTTCTGCGTGACCAAACAGGCAACAGACGCTTTCTTCCGCTTGATGTACACCCCGACAGAGCAGCAAAAAATGTGTTTGAAGAACTGACAGATTATGAAGTCGATATGATATGGGCAGAGGCAATGGAAATGTACCGCAACGGTGAGAAGCTGTTTATGGATACAGACGAATTAAGGAGACTTGCAGAAAGCGAACAGAACCGCCATTTTGAGGAAAGCCCGCTTACAGGTGATGTGGTTAAATACCTTAACACATTACTGCCTGAAAAATGGGATAGAATGCAGCTTTACGAACGCAGAAACTACCTCAACGGCTATGAAATGGGTGCAGAGCAGAATGGCACAACACAACGAAACAGAGTGTGCCCTCTTGAGGTATGGTGTGAGGCTTTCGGCGGCGACCGCAAAGACTTTACATACCAAAAGAGCAAAGAGATTAAAGATATTATTATGCGAACAGGTGAGTGGGAACAGACAAAAACCAATGCGAGATTTGGAGAACTATATGGTGTTCAAAGAGGTTTTATAAGAAAATTGTCAACAAACTAAAAAATAAATTGTTGACAGCGAAAGCCGCATAACCAAGCCGTTTTTAGCCATTTGTCAACAGTGTCAACAATTTTTATATATAAGTATAACCAAATAAAGAAATTATAGAAATAATAATATGCCTTAATATCTATAAATTCTATGTTTACTTATACTTTATGAAATTTTTGTAACATTGTTGACAAATTCAGAAAAAGTCAGTGTTTATGCGGAACTCTTTGTCAACACTTTTAAAGCCACTCACCGACTTAAAGGAGAAATTATAGAAATGAAAGAGGCAAGTATAGAAAAATTTTTAAAAGAAAGGATAGAAGCAAACGGAGGCGTATGTTTGAAATTTAATTCAACAAGTATGAGAGGTGTGCCGGACAGAATCTGCATGCTGCCAAACGGCAGAATTTTCTTTGTAGAACTTAAGGCACCCGGCAAAACAGCAAGACCCGAACAACTAAGGGCGCACAGGCTTTTTAAAAACTTAGGTCAGCGTGTGTATGTATGCGACAGCAGGAGCAGCGTATGCGAGGTGATTATCAATGAAGTTTGTACCGCATAAGTATCAACAAATGGCTATTGATAAGATACTTAACACCCCGAGGTGCGGACTTTTCCTTGATATGGGACTTGGCAAGACAGCAATTACCCTAACGGCTGTTGAGGAGCTTATATATAACAGCTTTGAAGTTTCAAAGGTTCTTGTAATTGCACCTCTGCGAGTTGCGGAGGACACCTGGACAAGGGAGTGCGACAAGTGGGAGCACCTTAAAAATCTTAAGGTTTCAAAGGTACTCGGTACGCCAAGACAACGCAGACTTGCACTTGCACAGGACGCAGACATCTATGTTATCAACCGTGAAAATGTTGTGTGGCTTACAGATGAGCTCTCAAGTATTGGTAACGGTTGGATGTTTGATATGGTAGTTATTGATGAGCTGTCAAGTTTTAAATCATCAAAAGCACAACGATTTCGAGCCTTACGAAAATACATAACACGCAGTAAGCGAGTTGTCGGACTTACGGGTACACCCGCACCAAACGGACTTATTGACTTGTGGAGTCAGATATATTTGCTTGACAGCGGAGAGCGACTGGGCAGAACAGTAACCGGCTACCGTGAAAGGTACTTCACACCTAATCAGCGTAACCAGACTACGATATTTAACTACAAGCTGAAAGATGATGCAGAGCAGGCAATTATGAACAAGATTTCTGACATCTGCATTTCAATGAAAGCGGAGGACTGGCTCGATATGCCAGAACGAATTGACAGCGTTGTGTCTGTCAAAATGACCGACAAACAACTTGCAGAGTATGAGCAGTTTGAGCGTGACTGTTATATGCAGTTTGCAGAGGGCGAGGTTACCGCCGCAACTGCCGCAACACTTACTAACAAACTCTTGCAGTACAGCAACGGCGCAATGTATATGAGCAATGGCGAATATGCAATTACAAATGAGCAAAAACTTGATGCACTTGCAGAGATTATAGACACATCAAACGGACAACCGGTATTGTGCTTTTACAGCTTTCGTCACGACCTCGAGCGAATCAAAAGTAAATTCAGATTTGCACGAAAACTCGAAAGCTCTGCCGATATTGAGGATTGGAACAACGGCAGAATACAGCTTTTGCTTGCACATCCTGCAGGTGCGGGCCACGGTCTTAATTTGCAGACAGGCGGGCACATAGTTGTGTGGTACGGACTTACTTGGAGTTTGGAACTTTACCAACAGGCAAATGCAAGACTATACCGTCAAGGTCAGCAGAATACTGTGGTTATTCACCATTTGATTACAGAGAACACTTGCGACGAGCGTGTCTATGAATCTTTACAGGGCAAAGCAAATGTACAGGAAGATTTGTTAAAATCCCTGAAAGCAAAATACGGAGGTAAATAAGATGAAACAACAGGCAATCTGCGAATTATGTATGCAAACATTTGAAAAAAGAAGTGCAAATCAAAAATACTGCACCGAGTGCGGTGTTGAAATGAGAAAACAACAGCACAGAGAAATTATCAAAAACAGCAAATTAAGAAAAACAGCCGCACGCAATTACAATAAACCCGATACACTTGAAGAAAAATGCAAGAAAATCAATTTGTATAATAAGCGACACGGCACACACTACAGCTACGGAGAATATACGGCACTCGAAAGGCTTGGAAGAATTTAAAAGGAGGATATTATGAGAGAAATATTATTCAGAGGTCAAACTCGCAGATATGGCGAAAAAGTCAGATTGAATGGTGAAAAAATAAAAAGCAATTGGGTTTACGGCGGTATTTTCCCACAAAATGGTGAGGGTGATTTTGCAATGATTTATCAGCAAAAGCCTACAGTAGAAAAATATCCCGTTTACGCAGATACAGTCGGACAGTACACAGGAATGAAAGATAAGAATGGCACGAAAATTTTTGAGGGCGATATTTGTAGTTTTTGTGATACAGACGGTGGACTTACTAATTATGAAGTTCTGTGGTTTGGCGGAAAATGGGTAGTAAGAGAAGCAAGCTCTAATGTGGTTGACGATTTAGATTTATTCTTTTGCGAACGCTCCGTTACTATCGGCAACATCTATGACAATCCGGAACTGCTGAAAGGAGTGAAATAAAACTATGGACTTAATTTTTAACGAAGATACAAAACAATTTGAACTTGCTAAACAGCCATATAAGACCGTTGAAATTAGATGCGAAACCGAAGAAGATTACAACGATTTTGAAAAAATATTAAATTTGAGTCAACCGAGAAAGCCTATTGAATCTGATGAACAGGTAATCCGCTATGTGCAGACATATGAATGTCCAAACTGCGGAAAGGCTTTTACAGGAAAAGGCATATTAAATTACTGCTACCATTGTGGACAGAAGTTAGATTGGAGCAAAATCAATGACTAATTACGAGAAAATCAAGTCAATGAGCGTTGAGAATATGGCGGAAATGTTGCTTGATGCAAGTGAAAATCATTTTACATACTGCAACCATTGTTCACATCAAAGTTTTTATGCACCGCATTGTACATCTAACAATCTTAGAATAGATTGCGTATACGCAGTCAAAAAATGGCTTGAAAGTGAGGTAGAAGAATGACCGCAAAAGAAATCAAAGACATAAACCGAGAAATTACGAGGTTAAAAGCTAAGATTGCACGCATAGCCGCCGAGGCTGACAATACATCGCCTAAGCTGTCGGATTTACCGAGTGCAGGTCAAACATCTGACAAGGTCGGCAATGCGGTGGTGCAGATTGCAGATATTCAAAGGGAGATACAAAACCTTGAAATCCGCCGAAACGCAGCACTCAACAGCCTATCTCGTGACGATTTTGTGGAGAACTGCTTATTTATGCACCTTAGCCTGCGATACAGCTGGGCGAAGATAGCAGTTGATACAGGCGGAATAAATACACTGGATAACATAAGAAAAATGTGCAACCGCCACCATTGGTAAATTTGTCCGTTTTTCCGTTCTAAGGGTGATATAATATAAAATGAAGAAATCGATAATAAGAGGCATTTTGTAGTTCTCCTTTTTCAAAAATAACGGCAGACCGCTCTCATTTGAGGGCGGTCTGTGTTGTGTGTGGTTATTTTATACAAATAATTACTTTCTTAATTGTGCGGTTTACAGAAAAATGTAAAATCTGTTGAATTGTGTCAAATAATATGATAGATTAGTGATATATTACAACTAAGGAGAGTTGCATATGAGCGAAGAAAATAAGGCAAAAACCTGTTTTGTTATAATGCCTATATCAGACCAGCCAAAATATCCTGCAGGTCATTTTGATAAAATATACGGACAGATAATTGTTCCTGCTGTCCAAAAAGCAGGATTTGAACCTATAAGAGCAGATAGCGATCAAATATGTGATTCGATAATGCAAAAAATTTTGAAAAATTTAGTTGAATGTGATATGGCAATTTGTGATTTAAGTTCAAGAAATCCGAATGTTATGTATGAATTAGGAATTCGACAAGCCTATGGTAAAAAAGTAGTTTTGATACAGGATGATGCTACTGATAAAATTTTTGATGTAGCAGGAATTAATACTGTTTTTTATAAGAAAGATAGATTGTACGAAAATGTTATGAAGGCAAAAGATGATATTGCTAATGCGATAAAGGAAACTTATAAAAATGGTTCATTTTCGTTAATGAACATAGTCAATTTAGAAAATGCAAAAGTGGATAATTCCAAAGTTGATGAGGTCGTTTTCGATAGAATTATGATGAAATCAATATATTCAAAGTTAGATGCTATGGAAGACTCAATAAGACTGCTTTCTAATACGCAAAATGTAAGCGATGAATTAAATTGTGGCCTCAATAAACGTAGTTTTGCACGGCTGGTTATGGAATGCAAAGATGCATTGGGGAATTATCCAGATGATCTTGATTTACTTGTTTCATGTTATCAAAGATTATCGAGAGCAAACAATGTGATGCTTCATACTAGGAACGATAAATCTTTTACACCTAAAGACTATCTAAATGTGAAAAATACACTGATGGAATTGAATGACAGAATTAATGCTTTAACGAATGACAGAATTAATGCTTTAACGCTTAATACTGATTAATGGAGAGTGCATTTAGTACTCTCTTTTCTTTTGCTTATTTTACATAAAGAGAGGTGGTGACGGTGGCAAAAGGAAAGTATGAAAAATGGCTTAAAGAAGATAATTTATTACTGCTTGAGGGTTGGGCAAGGGACGGCTTGACCGATGAGCAGATAGCTAAGAATATAGGCATAGGCGAAAGAACACTTTATGAATGGAAAGAAAAATATCCGCAGATTTCGCAGTCCCTAAAAAAAGGCAAAGAGGTTGTGGACTATGAAGTTGAAAATGCTTTGTTGTCCTCTGCTCTTGAGGGCAACACTACTGCACAAATATTTTGGCTGAAAAACCGTCGCCCCGACAAGTGGCGGGATAAGCAAAAAGAGGAAACCGACAAGACCGCACTCGACAAGCTCGACAGCATTTTGAAAGAAATCAAATATGACGCAGAAAGGAGCACAAACAATGCCGTACACGATTAAACAAAAAGAATATATCGCAAACGCTACACATCGTTGGAACATAAAAAGCGGTGCGGTGCGTTCGGGCAAAAGTTTTGTTGATGTCACCTGTATTGTGCCTATGCGTATTCGAGAGCGAATCGGTAAGGACGGTTTGTGCTTTATCATAGGCGTGTCAAAAGAAACCATTGAGCGAAATGTATTGCAGCCTATGCGAGAGCGTTACACCTCTGATGTTGTCGGTACGATTAACAGCCGAAACATTGCAAAAGTGTGCGGTGAAGATGTGTACTGTTTGGGTGCGGAAAAGGTCAGTCAGGTTGCTAAAATTCAGGGTGCGTCGGCAAAATATATTTACGGTGATGAGGTTGCAAAGTGGAACGAAGATGTTTTCAATATGCTCAAATCCCGACTTGACAAGCCTTATTCGTGCTTTGACGGCAGCTTAAACCCCGAACACCCTACGCATTGGCTGAAAAAGTTTATTGACAGTGACGCAGATATTTATTTGCAGGAATACACAATTTTCGATAATAAATTCTTATCCGAGGAGTTTGTAAAAAATCTCTGCAATGAGTACGAGGGTACTATTTTTTATGACCGCCTTATACTCGGGAAATGGGTGCGTGCAGAGGGTGCGATTTACCGCAGATTTGCCGATAATCCCAAAAAATTTTACTGTCAAATTACAGACAAAATCAACACGGATTTACCGTACAGGCAGTTTTTGAAATCGGAACTTGAAGAAGTAACAATCGGCATTGACTTTGGCGGCAATAAATCGGGCCACGCATTTGTGGCAACGGCAAAAACAAGAGGCTACAATAATTTAATAGCGTTGAAAAGCGAACGACACTTCGGTGAATACGACGGAAACGATATTGACAGGCTGGCAATTAATTTTGCACAGTCTGTTTTTGATTTGTGCGGTGTTGTTGACTTTGTGTATTGGGATAACGCCGAAACCGTGCTCGGCAGAGGCATTAAACGAGCGTTTGAAGAACATTTTCCGAATACCATAGTCAGACCCGCACGCAAATATCCCGTACAGGACCGTATTCAATGCCTGCTGCGACTTATGGGCGCGGGCAGATTCTTTTACACTGACGGCTGCGATACGCTTAAAACGGCATTGTGCGAGGCTGTATGGAATGATAAAAAACTTGTTGACGAAAGACTTGACGACGGTTCAACCGACATCGACAGCCTCGACAGTTTTGAATACACATTTGAACGGGATATGAAAAGATTTATAAGGGCGGTGTGAAATGCAATTCATAAATTTTTTGAAAGGAGTGTGGCAGAGAATGTTCCCTCTAAAGGATATTAAACAGGCTTTGGGCGTTAAACTTGCGATTACGGATGATATGATGCAAAGCATTGAAATGTGGCAGAAATGCTTTGCGGGGCAGGCTTTTTGGCTTTCCGACAGCGTTATAAGTTTAAGGCTTGAGCAGGCGATTACAAGAGAGTTTGCAAACATCACGCTTAACGAAATGACTGCAAGCGTAAGCAATGATAAATTGCAGAAAATCTTTGAAACCGCAACGGAAGACCTTAACTCCGAATTGCAGTCGGGACTTGCAACAGGCGCAATGGTGATTAAACCGTTAGGCGGCGACAAGGTGCAGTATATTTCCGCAAATGCCTTTGTGCCGATTGAATTTGACGCAAGGCATAGGCTTGTAAAAGTCATCTTTCCTGAATTTAAGAAGATCGGCGACAACTATTACACAAGGCTTGAGTATCACAGCCTTGATACCGAAAAGGGATTGACAATTACCAACACTGCTTATGTGTCTGCAAGTGAGGGGCAACTCGGAAGAGAAATTCCGCTTGCGGCAGTTGACGAGTGGGCAAGCCTGCCGAATGCTGTTACATACCCTGCAATGCTCCGCCCTACTTTCGGTTATTTTCGCACACCGATTAAAAATACGATTGACGGCTCATCTTGCGGTGTTTCTGTCTACGCAAATGACATAAATCTTATTCGTAAAATAGACACACAATTCGGCAGACTTGATTGGGAGTTTGAGAGCGGCGAAAGGGCAATACATGTTGATGCCGCAGCTTTCAAGAAAGAGGGTACTGAAAAACTCAACAAAAGACTTTACAAAGCTGTAGATGTTGACCTCGGAGATAATGAATTGTTCAAAGATTTTTCTCCTGCAATTCGTCAATCTGATATTACCGACGGGCTAAATACATATCTTCGCAGACTTGAATTTTCGGTCGGTCTTGCATATGGCGACCTATCCGACCCCGACACTGTCGCAAAGACGGCTACGGAGATATTATCGGCTAAGAACCGAAAGTACAACACTGTATCGGCAATTCAGAAACAGCTTAAATATTGTCTTGACGATTTGGTGTATGCTCTCGCCTTTTACAATTCGCTGACAACAAGCGGTTACACATTCGTTTGTGACTTTAAGGACAGTATTCTCACCGATGAACAGACCGAACGCACACAGGATATTCAGGACTTGAGTCTTGGAATTATGCGACCTGATGAGTATCGTATGAAATGGTACGGAGAGGACGAAAAGACAGCAAAAAAGAACCTGCCGCAGTCCTCGGAGGTTGTTGACTGATGTTTACGCCTGAGATTATGGAGGCAATCCCCACAGCGCTCGAACAGATTTTTGACAGCCTGCAAATGAGCATAATGGCTGACATTGTGCGAATGTTGGTGCTTGCACAAGAGCTTACACCGACAAGCGTTTACAAAATCGGCAGACTTTACAAGCTCGGTAAGAGTAAATCAGCAATCAAAAGCATAGTGCAAAATACACTTGATTTAAGCAATAGTGAGATTAAAAACATCTTTTCGGGTGTTATAGAAAGCGGCTATAACGAGGCTGAGAGCGTTTTTAAAGAGCAGGGCAAGGAGTTTATACCCTATGCCGAAAATGAACCGTTACAGCAATTTGTGAGGGCGGTGCAGGCACAGACACAGGGCGAGTGCAAGAACATAACGCAGTCAATGGGTTTTGCCAAGCGACAGCCTGACGGCAGCTTAGGATTTACTCCTGCCGCCGATTACTACCAAGAAACTCTTGATAAAGCCGTCACGGAAATTGCAAGCGGTGCGAGTGATTATAATACCGTACTCGAAAAAACCGTAACCGAAATGACAAACAGCGGATTGCGTACGGTTGACTATGCAAGCGGTCACAGCAACAGAGTTACCGTTGCGGCAAGGCGTGCGGTGTCAACAGGACTGAATCAGGTTGTGGGCAAAATCAACGAGGAAAACGCCGAAAAACTCGGCACAAATTACTTTGAGGTATCGTGGCACAGCGGAGCAAGGCCGAGCCATCAGGTGTGGCAAGGCAGAGTGTACAGTAAGGAAGAACTCGAGAGCGTGTGCGGACTTGGCACGGTAACAGGACTTTGCGGCGCAAACTGCTATCACTCATATTCGCCTTTCACTCCCGGCATAACTCCACGCACATACACAGATGAACAGCTCGACAAGATGAACGCAGAGGAAAACAAGCCTGTAGAATACAACGGCAAGACATACACAAAGTACGAGGCAACCCAAAGACAGCGCAGACTTGAAACCACAATGCGGGCACAAAGGCAGAAAATAAAATTGCTTGAAGAAGGCGGGGCTGACGAGCAAGCAATAATTAACGCTCGTGCAAGATATGTAAAAACTTCCGATGAATATGTGAACTTCTCAAAAAGCGTCGGACTTTCTCAACAATGGGACAGGGTAACGGTTGGCGGCAGCAGCGTTGAGGGTATTACAAAGCCTAAAAAAGCCAGTTCACCGATAGGCGGAATAAAAACTACTTCTTTGCCGATTAAAAACACAGAAAATCATACCTTTAAAGGTAAATTCGGTGTTGAAAAATCGGGCGGTAGTGGTATAATAAAAGAGGAAAATAAAAAGCCTATTACGCCAATAACAGATAAAGCTATCGAGCGAGTGCCGAAAGTTGATATTGACGGATATTCTGAAGAACAAAGGGTTGAAATTCAAAAACAACATAAGGAGCTTTTGAAATTTTCAAAAGAACAAAATGACAATAAAGAAGTTGCATTTGTTTTTCGCGACGGATTGGTTGACTATAAACCATTTACAGGTTCTGATGAAAAAATTGACTTTGGCACATACTTGGAGACAAAAGGAAAAAATTTAACTATTTTACATAATCATCCGAGAAACAGTAGTTATTCTATGAACGATTTGGATGTATTTGCAAATAAAAATGTTAGAACAATTACTATTGTAAAAAACAACGGCACAGTTGAATATTTAACTAAAACCGATGATTTTGACAACAATAGATTTGCTCTTGAGTGTAATAGATTGTATAAGAAGATAGTGGTTAAGGAAACCGATGAGGAAAAAGATAGATTTGTTAAAACTTTGCTAAATAAATCAAAAGCTGGGGTGATTTGGAGTGGAAGAAAATAAATCAAGAAACGCAATTATCGACGGACCTATTGAATTGCAAATAAAATGTATGGAAGAATTTCTTTCTACATTAACAGACGAAGAAAAAGAACGCTCAATGTCGAGTGAATTTGACTACTTGGAAGAAGACTAACCGCTCCTTGTGGGCGGTTTTGTTATGCGTGAATTTAATACAGAGATTAGCACTTAATCAATCAGATTGAGTGCTTTTTTAATACCCAAAATCAGAAAGGCGGTGACAAAATGAAAGTAAAAGTAGTTGTGTCGTTTAACGATAAAATGAACGGTCTTATCAACAGACCTGTCAATGAAGTCTTTGAATGTACCAAAGACCGAGCGAAAAGCCTTATTGACAGAGGTTTTGTTATTGAGGTTGAAGACAACAAAAATAAAGCAGATTAAGCACCCTTGCATTTGATTGCATAGGTGCTTTTATTTTACCCCGCCGTTGGTTTATACGGCTGAATTTCTACCGCAGGCAAAGCGGAATATAAGCTATGCAGAAAGGATTTATATTATGAAGAACATACACACACTTCTCTCTGAAATTGGTATTACGATTCCCGATGAGAAAAAGGCAGAGTTTGACAAGGCGGTGCTTGCAAATTACAAGACTGTTGCAGAGGTTGAAAAAATCACAACAGCAAGAGATAATTACAAATCACAGCTTGAAACAGCACAGACAGCACTTAAAGAGTTTGAGGGCATAGATGTCGAAAATCTTAAAGGCGAGATCGCAAAACTCAACACAAGCCTTAAAGACAAAGAAACCGAGTATCAGACAAAAATTGCCGATATGGAGTTTAACTCTGTACTTGACGGCGCTATTTCAAAGAGCGGTGCGAGAAACGCAACTGCGGTCAAGGCTTTGCTTGACCTTGACAGTCTTAAAACATCAAAAAATCAGGCAGACGATATTACTAAGGCTCTTGAAAGCGTTAAGAGCGAAAACAGCTATATGTTCGGTTCTGATGAGCCGTTCCAAAATCCTGTAAAGAATACAGGAAACGCAGGTATTAAGTCAAACCCTCTTGCAAGTATGAGAGCGGCAATGGGACTTAGTACAGACGAAAAATAATTGATGAGGTGAAATTTTATGGCAAATTCTATTGCACTTTTTAAAACTTACACAGCCTTGCTCGATGAGGTTTATAAGCAGTCGGCACTTACAAGCGAGCTTGACGGTGCGACTGATCTTGCAACAGCTGGTGCAAACTCAAACGAGCTTATTATTCCGATGATTTCAATGGACGGTCTTGCGGATTACAGTCGTAACAGCGGTTATGTGAACGGTGATGTTACACTCACAAACGAAACCGTAAAATGCAATTTTGACCGAGGCAGAATGTTCAATGTGGACACAATGGACAATATCGAAACCGCAGGCGTTGCGTTCGGCAGACTTTCGGGCGAATTTATCCGCACCAAGGTTGTGCCGGAGCTTGACGCATTTCGCTTTGCTGCATACGCAAGTCACGCAGGTATTACCTCTGCCACACCTGCAAACCTTACCACAGGTGCGGCAGTAATCGAGGCACTCCGCAAGGGTACTACTCAGATGGACGAGGACGAAGTTCCGTACGAGCAGCGTTACCTTTACATTACACCAACTCTTTACGGACTTGTGCAGGATTTGGACACAACAAAGTCAAGAGAGGTTCTCAGCAGATTTGCTAAGATTATCACAGTGCCGCAGACACGCTTTTATACAGCGATTGAACAGCTTGACGGCACATCAAGCGGCAAGACCAAGGGCGGCTATCAGAAAGCCACTGCCGCCTCAAACATCAACTTTATGATTATTCATAAGCCTGCCCTTATCCAGTTTACTAAGCACCTTGACACTAAGGTAATTGAACCGTCGGTAAATCAGGACTCGGACGGTTACAAGTTCGGTTACAGAATGGTAGGCATTGCAGATGTGTACGAAAACAAGACCGCCGGTATTTACTGTCACACAGCGGTTAAGTCTTAAAGGAGTGTGAAGTATGACCGTTTACGCTGACGAAAACTATTATAAATCCGTATATCTATGTGGCAGAAAAGCGGTCATTACCTCCGCTTTTGCCTACTATGCAAGAGAGGCAACGCTTATTATTAATGCTTACACAGGCTCAAATATTGACGATACAAAGGATATAATCGAGCCTGTGAAACTTTGTTGCTGTGAGGTCGCAGAGCTGATGTATAAAGCCGATAATATGAGCGGCAGTGAGGGCATAACATCAGAAAAAGTCGGAGATGTGTCACGCTCGTATGAAAGCTGTGAGGTTCGCAAAAAGCAACTTACACGATGTGTTAAATCCGCAGTATATAAGTATCTTGCAGACACAGACCTTTTGTACAGAGGTGTTTGATTATGTTTACGGATACTATGCTGACCCTTTACAGATTTAACGGCAAAGGCTTTGACAGGCTTATTATTCCGCATTGCCATTGGCAGGAGTGCAAAGCCGCTAATGTACTTAAAAGCGGAATGCAGAACGCTGACGGAATAGCTATATACATTCCGTTAAATGCGCTTGTTCTTGCTCCGAATGATTTTTTATTTCCGAGCAACGGTCTGTTTCTAAACGCTGATATATCCCCTCTGTCCCCCTCTCAAGACATTATTGTAAAAGGTGAGTGTAATTTCATCTTTGATAATTCAAGCGACAGGAGCGTATCAGAGAGCCTAAAAACCTTGCGTGACAAATACGAAATTCACACAGTAATGAGTATTGACCGTTTGCTTTACGGCCCTGCGGATTTACAGCACATCAAAGTATCTGCGAGGTGATTAAATGCTTTTTAATGTAAATCAGCCGACAGATGTTAGCGGCACTCTTTCTCTCAAGTGGAATAAAGAATTTGCTAATGATTTAAACAAGCATATAGCAAGAGCACAACGAGAGGTTGACAAGGATTGCATTAAGCTGATGAAGCCGTACACACCTTTTAAAATGGGTGTACTCGAAAACTCCGCAACTATACATACCGTTATCGGCAGTGGAGAAATTAAACAGATTACACCTTATGCAAGGTATCTTTACTATGGCAAGGTGTATGGTCCTAACTATCCGATCGTGCGAGAAAAAGACGGTACGGAGCATATCGTATTCGGGCGCTATAGCGGTGACGGCATTATAATCGGTTGGCGAAGTCCTAAAGGCAAGAAAAAACACCCGACAGGCAGAGATATTCAGTACAGCAAGGACAAGCACCCGCTTGCGGGCAAAATGTGGTTTGAGCGAATGAAAGCCGACCGCAAAAGGGATATTCTGCAAGCGGCGGCAAGAAGACTTGGGAGTAATGCAAAATGAATATAATCGAACTTGTAAGGTCCGTTGTGCAGGAGTTTCCGAAAATCGGCGAGCTTGTGCACATTGATTATTCAACAAACAAAGTACAGGATTTCGGACTTTCCCCAACAGGCGACACGCTTGTAAAGGAAGATATTTTAGGCAATCAAACACGCAATCACACCTTTATCCTGTACGCAACCTGTCAGTCGCTCAACGACTATGACCGACTTGTAAACAGCGGAATGTTGCTTGAACTGCAAATGTGGCTTGAACGGCACGCAGAGGGTGACATAGAAGTTGAAGTCGGCGACAACATTTTATACGGTGAGCTTAAAAAACTCACTTGCTCAAACGGAATGCTTTACAGCATACCTGACGAAAACAACAACGGCGGTGTGCAGTACCAATTGCAAATCACCGCCCAATACACTATTGAAAATTGAAAGTGAGGAATTATTATGGCAGTATCAACACCCGATATCGGTAAACTCAAAAGAAGTTACCTTTTACATTTTATTGACGCGAGCTTTGGCACAGGCGAAAGTCCAAAGTGGTATCTTATCGGCAAGGACATTGACGATATGTCGGTCGAGCTTAGTCCGGACACAAGCACAGTAAAGAACATTCTTGATGAAACCTCTGTAAATGACAATGGCTACGAGCCTACCCTTGACGCAGGTACATATTACGCAAATACAGGTGACAGCATTTACCCGAAAATCAAGGATATTGCAATGAACCGCCTTACCGGTGATGACTGCAAAACCAAAATTCTTGAAGTGCTCATTGACAAGAAAACAGGCCCTTATGATGCTTGGATTGAGGACTGCATCGTTAAACCGCAGTCATACGGCGGTGCGCAGGGCGGTGTTAATATCCCATTTAATGTAACATTTGACGGCAACAGAAAGCAGGGTACAGCGACAATCTCAGATAAGGTACCGACATTTACCGAAACTGTATAAGGAGTGATTCTATGCAGAGTTTGAATTTTAAAACACCCTTAAAAACATATGCAATCAACAATGATGAAAACACAGTAATCAAGATTAACACCACAGACTACTCACTCGTTGAGCGACTCAACAAGCTGACAGAACGCACAGAAGAGCTTGTGCAGAAGTACAAGAATATGAAACCCGAGGATGTAACCTTTGAAATTTTTCTTGATGTTGACAAGGAAATCCGCAAAGAAATAGACTATGTTCTCGGTGCAGGTGTAAGTCAGGGTGCGTTTGGCGATGTAAATTGCCTTTCAATCTGTGATGATGGCAGTATGATTTTTGAGAACTTTCTCAACTGCGTTGTGCCGGTCATCGTAAGTGACATTGAAAACGCACACGCTCAGCAGAGCAAACATATTGAGAAGTACCTCAATCAAGCAAAGAGGCTTGCAAAGTGATTGGATTACTTCCTACAAGCCTTGAAATAGACGGAGAGCAGTACGAGATTAATTCCGATTTTCGTATTGCTCTCTTGATTTTCGAGGCTTATGCCGACAAAGAGCTAACCTACTGCGAAAAAGCGGCAGTATGCTTGAATTGCTTATACAAGGAAGTTCCAAAGAATGTTGAGGAGGCACTCAAAAAGGCATTGTGGTTTCTTGACGGCGGGGATGTGCCGAAATCGAAAAAAGCTCCAGTCAAAATTATTGATTGGAGCTATGACGAAAGCATTATTTTCCCAGCACTTAACAAGGTTGCAGGCTTTGAAACAAGGATTGCAAGCTATGTGCATTGGTGGACTTTTCTCGGCTATTTCAGCGAGGTTGGCGACGGCTTGCTCTCGCAGGTAATGAACATAAGAGGCAAGCGTGCTAAGGGCAAAAAGCTTGAAAAATGGGAGCGTGATTTTTACAATGAGCACAAAGAGCTTGTTGACATCAAGGAAAAGCTCTCTCCCGAACAGCAAGCAGAACTTGACGCCGAAGAGGATTTTATAAACAATCTTGTATAGGTGTTACATAAAATTATTGTTGACAATACACAAACTTTGTTATATTATGTAACAAAGGAGTGATTTTATGAACAGCAAATTTTACAAAGGTATAACAGTCGTACTATTGATACTTGGTGCAGTCGGAGGAATAGCTTTAGGCGCAGTTTTCCAAAGCGTACATACAAATTTTCTAACTGATACCGTAACCCGCAGTTTTAATTTTACTTTAATGCTTGTATGCTGGGTATCAACAGTATTATTATGCCTGATTTTTGGCGGTATTGCTAAAATACTTGCTTATCTTGAAGAGTTGGGTGCAGGTAAAAGCTCAGTAATCGCCAAAACAACAGATTGGGAATGTCCTAAATGTCATTGTATGAACAAAGCAGAGGCTACCGAATGCTCTAACTGTCATTTGGAACATACCGACAGCCGACAAGCAAAGTTTGTTAGTAATGATAAGTGGGAATGCCCACAATGTCATTGTATAAATTCCTATAATGACATTGCAGAATGTCCTAACTGTCATTGGCGACCATAAAAATAAGCTGACAGTCGCAATCCTTTAATCTATCTTCAATTAAAAAGCCACTCCAAACGGGGTGGCTAAAATTTTTCAAATTTTACAGCGTACATCTTTGGGTGTGCGCTGTTTTTATACCACAAGGGGCCGCATTTTGCTGCGCCCTTAATTTTACAGAAAGGAGTGTGATTACATGGCGGTTGACGGTAGTTTGATTTTTAATACAAAAATCGACACAAGCGGTCTTAACAGCGATATTGCAAGAATCAATAAAGCTATTGAGGCGGCTCAAAAGAAAGCACAGTCGGGGGCAAGGCAGACAGCAAAAACTGCTAAAGGGCAGGCTGATAAATCGTCTCAGGCGGCAGAAAACTCAGCAAAGCGTGAAATTACTGCCACACAGGGAAAAGCTGAACAGGCTCAAAACTCGGCAAAGCAAACCGCACAGGCAGCGCAAAAGGTATCAGAATCAGTCGAGCAATCTGCCGGAAATGTTGTTGATAAGGTTGAGAGTACAGCTAAGCGAAATACCGAGGCAGTCGGCAAAAGCACAAATGATACTTGCGAAAGCGTTAAGAAATCAGTTTCTATGAGTGCAAAAAAAGCTAAGCAATCATTACAAACAGTCAGAACGGCTGTTGACAGACTGCAAAGCAAGGCGAAAATGATCGGCAGAACGCTGCTTACCGCTTTCGGTACGGCGGCGGTTGTAAGTTTTAGCAAGGAAAGCATAGAGCTTGGCTCAGACCTTGCAGAAGTGCAGAATGTAGTTGATGTTACTTTCAGCCATATGTCTGCAAGTGTGGACGATTGGGCAAAGTCAGCACAAAAATCTTACGGCTTATCCGAAACTATGGCTAAAAAATATGTCGGTACATTCGGCTCTATGGCAGAGGCTTTCGGCTTTACGGAACAGCAAGCATTTAATATGTCAACAGCCTTAACGGCTCTTACGGGTGATGTGGCGTCATTTTACAACATAACGCAAGACGAGGCGTACACAAAGCTGAAATCTGTTTTCAGCGGTGAAACCGAAACGCTCAAAGACCTTGGCATTGTGATGACGCAGAACGCACTTGACAATTACGCAATGGCTAACGGCTGGGGCAAGACCACATCTGCTATGACTGAGGCGGAAAAGGTAACGCTTAGGTATAACTTTGTGCTTGACCAACTCAATAATGCAACAGGTGACTTTACCCGAACGCAAAACAGTTGGGCAAATCAAACGAGAATTTTACAGCTGCAGTTTGACAGTATCAAGGCTACAATCGGTCAAGGCTTGATAAATGCTTTTACTCCGCTGCTTAATTGCATTAATCAGTTTATTTCAAGACTTAGCGTTGCGGCACAGAAGTTTAAAGACTTTACAGCTCAGGTGTTCGGCTATTCTACTGCAACAAGCAATGCGACAAGCTCAGCTGTAAGCGATATGTCAGACCTTGAAAGTCAAGCGGACAGTTCTACATCTGAGATTGAAAAAACATCGGAGGCAGCCGAGGACTTACAGAAGAACCTTGCAGGCTTTGATGAACTCAATGTGATGAGCGACACCTCGGACAACAGCTCAGACACAAGTACGCAAGCGCCAAGCTCTGAAATCAAATCAATGCAAAATGCACTTGAGCAAGCTATGCTTGAAAGCGACAGGCACACAAGCAAGACTATTGACAATATTGTAAATTCGCTTGACAAGGTAAAAACCGCCTGCGTAACGATTAAAAATTCGTGGGCAAAAGTGTGGAATAACGGCACAGGCGAAAAGGTGCTTGGAAATATCAACGCTTTAATTAACACTTTCGTAAGCACAGTAGGTGATATCGCAGAGGCTTTTACAAATGCTTGGGACAAAGCAGGCTTAGGTGACAGTGTGGTGCAATCGTTTATCGACAAATGGAACAGTCTTGTTGAGCTTTTGAATACTGTAGGCGATACATTCAGGCAGGTGTGGAATGACGGCAAGGGCGAGAAAATTTGGAGCAATATACTTGAGATTATCCGCAACTGCAATAACTATACTGAAACTCTCAGAACCAAAATTAAAGACGCTTGGGAGAAAAACGATACAGGCAGAAAAATTTGGGAGAGCATATTAGGCATTGTCGAAGATATAACAGGGCTGCTTGATGAAATGTCAGCTGACCGCCTCGAATGGCTTGAGGACCTTGACATTAACCCCGTTGCACAGGCGGTTGAACGCTTGACCGAGGGATTCAGAAATCTGCTCAAGGCTTGCGGAGATAAGCTAAAACAAGCGTACAAGAATGTTTTATTGCCGCTTGCAAAATGGACGATTGAGAAAGCTGTACCGGATTTGTTAAATTTGTTTTCTGAGGCTCTTGAGGCAATTTCAGATATAGTTAATAAGATAAGTCCGGATATGTTAAAAGCAGTAGCAACGGGTATTGGCGCTGTTGCCACAGCAGTTATCGCATTCAAGACAGGTAAGACTATTGCGAGTGGTATAAGTGAAGTCACATCAGCAGTTAAAAACATCAGTTCGGTTATTTCGGCTAACCCTCTGCTTATTATAGCAAGCGCAATAACGGGTATTGTTTCAGCGGTTCAAATTTACAATGAACTAAAATGGAGCAATTCTGAGGCTAAAAAGTTTTGTGATGAAATAGACGATGTGAAAAACAGACTTGAAAATACAACGCAGAAAATTACCGACACAATCAAAAATACATTAGATAAGGTTGACCAGCTCTATGCTGATAATACATTGATTGATGAATATCAGGATAAACTTGAAACCTTAATCAGCAAAGCTGAACTTACTCCCGAAGAACAGTCAGAATTGCAAACCATTGTTACATATTTTAAAGATAATGTTAGCGGTTTTAGCGATACCTGGGATAATTATGTCACAATAAGTGATGGGGGTAAGGTCGAGCTAAAAGGTGATTTATCTGAGATACAAGATGAAATCAATAATACGATTGATCAATATCAATTATTAGCTAACAGTTCGGCTTTATCCGAATTACAAACCGAAAATTCTAAATCTATAATTTCAGCAAGAAAAAATCAAAGCGAATTACTTTCAGAACTTAATTCTAAGCAGACTCAAATTGAAAATAAATTAAAGCAGAGTGGAAAAACTTATAGTTGGCTTATTAGTCAATACAAGAAATATAAAGACAATTCTGTAAAAGCAGATGATAGAATAGACGCAAAAAATAATATTGAAACAGTTTTAGGTGATGGTGGATACGAAGAAATAAATTCCTTAATGGAACTTAAAAGTTCATACAATGAATGCACTGCTGAACTTAACAAACTGATAATGACACAAGATGATATGTCTGATGTTCAAAAAGTTCTTAAGGGAGATTATTCCGATGCCGCTGCCGTTTTGATGACATACAAAGCCGGAATGATTAGCCTTGAAGATGTGCAAAACTCGCAATGGAAAACATTAAATAAACTGGAAGAGGCTGCCGAAGATTCAGGAAAAAACACCGTTATGGGTCTTGTTGAGGGTACACAGAAATATAAGGAGGCACTTGTCAAAAACAGTAATGGTCTTGCAAATACTGTATTAAGTGAATACGACAGTGCAATGGATATACATTCACCTTCAAGAGAAATGTATAAGCGTGGACAATATACAGTTTTAGGTCTTGTCAATGGTTTATCTGATACAAGTATAAAAGTACAGAGTGTAATTACCATGATGTTAAAGAATATAAGCAAAGCGTTAGAGCCTACAAAAACAGTCTTTTCAAATGTTTTTGAACCCTTGTATAACATCATCAAAAAGCCTCTTAACAATGTTTTAACCGGACTTGAAAATTTTATCAATGGCTTTATTTCAGCGTTAAACGGAATGTTAAGCGGTGTGGATACGGTTGCTAACGCTATCGGCAAGCTATTCGGACAGGAATGGCACGCAGGTCGGCTTGATGAGGTGCACATTCCAAGACTTGCCACAGGGGCATATGTACCTGCAAATTACGGTGAATTTCTTGCCGTACTTGGCGACAACAAGAGAGAACCTGAGGTGGTATCTCCTATTTCTGCTATGAAACAGGCTATGGCTGAGGTGCTTGCGGAGTACGGCGGAACAGGCAACAGCGGAGATATTCACATTACCTTGACTATGCCTGACGGCAGAGTGCTTTTTGAGGCTGTTGCTGATGAGAACAACAAAATCAAGAAACGCACAGGCAGGTCCGCTTTTGCGTAAGGAGGGATAAGATTGAGTGAATTTAAAGGCTATTTAATTAAATTCCCGAAAAACGGCTTGCAGTTTCCACATAAGCTCATAGCTAAAGAAAGTTATCAAGCCACACCTTTACAGCGTACGGAGATTAAAGCTTATCGTGACAGCAACAACCTTTTAAGGCGAGTAACATCACCGAACAACAAAACTAAGATTACATTCAATACCAAGGACGGTCTTACCCTTGCTGAAATGAGAACTATTCGCAGTGTTTTAAACGGTGCTATGTCAAATTCTCAGCAACGCAAGCTCAATGTTGAATATTGGGACGATGAACTCCTTGCTTATCGTACAATGACCGCATATATGCCCGATATTACATACACACCAAAGCTTATTACCGCAGACAACATTAAATATGCGGCGGTAACATTTACATTTATTGAATATTAAGAGGTGGTTAATTTGCTTGAAGTTTCAAGCCTGCACAAAAAGCAGACTATTGAAAATCTGATTGAAAACACGCTTACAGTTTCATTTCCAAACGGTGAATACGAGGACATTACCGAGGAAAACATAGCAAGCGAAAGTATGAGCCTTAAACAGTCAATTTGCGATGAAAGCAAGCTGAAATTTGGTGGCTGTATTGCCGCTGAAATTAACATTGACATTGTAAATTCAATTGACAGAACCTTTACAAATGACCTTGTAGGCAAATGGATAAGCGTAAAATTAACGCAGCGTTTTCCGAGCGGAGAAAAGCTGCTGCCATCTGCAAAGCTGTTTTTAGGTACATCACTTTTGCCGGGAGAAACCGTAGCTGCAAAGGAATATTATTTGTTTAGCGGTATTATTGACAGTGCCAAGCTTGACAAGAATAACCGCAATAAGCGACACATTGTCGCTTATGACGCACTCTCTATGTTATATGATATTGACGCAACAAATAAGCTGTTTAATTTATGGAAAACTTATCCAAACGGCTATAAAATCGGCGAATTGGTTGTGCTATGCCTTAACTACAACGGAAAGCATATGATTCAGGTCGAGGATAACAAAGAAATTCTCGACGAAGTAATAAACCAACAGTCAGGGCTTACCTTGCGTGATTTTCCGACATGTAATCAGGCGTGGCTTGAAAATTCAGACACGATTACATACGGCGAGATACTAAAAAATTGTTGTGAAATGCTCGGTTTATTCGGTGCTGTTGTGCCGAATAAAGGTAAAGGTGTATTCAGATATATTGAACTTGGCAAAAATACAGAAACGTATGATTTTTACGAAAATCTATATGCTGAGGAATATAACAGCAGCGGCTATAACGGCTTTAGTTTTTCTTACGGTTACTCGTTAAATGACAGAAAAGCTAAAACCACCGTGGCAGAGTCACAGTGGGGCGAGGATGTTGTAACATATGATTTTACTAAAAATGTAGTCTGTTGGCAGAAAGATGACGGCATTGGCGGCGGACTGGTGCACGATGTGCAAAGTTTATTGCATGGAAAAACAGGCGAACGATTTTATAATTGTTCCTACACACCGCTTGCAGCTACTCTTGACGGCAGGCCTTGGGTGCAGATTGGTGACGGATTAGAAATTGAAAGCTATGTTACTGATTCAAACGGTGATTTTGTCTATGATAACGCAGGACAACCTAAAAAAGAGAAAGTAAAAGCCTATGTGTTGAGCCGTACACTGAGCGGAATTAAAGCTCTGACAGACAGCATAGAGGCAAAGGGGGAATAAATATTATGGCATACACAAAAACAAATTGGGAAGACGCACCGAGCACAGCTACACCACTTTGCGCAGAAAACCTCAACAAAATCGAAAACGGCATATACGAGAACAGCATAGACCTAGCGCTTGCGGGTAGCAACATCTACACGCTAACCGAAAGAATAACTGCGATTAACACAGCCTTATCTGCAAAGGCAGATAAAACCGAGCTTGAAGATGAAATAACAGACATTGACGAAACAGTGACAATGAAGATTAATCTTAAAGCTGATAAGGACAGTGTAGACAATGCAGTCGCTCAGCTAAGCAAGCAGATTGCAGACAATAAGTCCTCAGCTGATGAGTCAATCAGTACTCTGAGTCAGACTGTAACAGACAACAAAACAGCGACAGACAAGTCGCTTGCGGCTAAATATGATAGCTCAAATTTTGAGAGTGGTACAGGAACATTAGCACCAGCCCAAGAAATATATGCTGGTTGCAAGGGCAGTTTTGTATATTCTAAAAATGGTAATATTGTAACTGTATCGGTCAATATTACGGCACTGCTCTCTCATAAAAAATATATTCAGATGTCAGGTTTACCGTATGCGGCAAAAAACGAAAGTAGGTTGTCTAGTTTTGTTGTATATTCAACAGCAAATAAATTAATAAACATCAGACTTGACGGCTCTTGGATTTATGTCAGTTCAACGGACATTTTTGCAGAGGACGAAAAAATCAATTTCATTATTACTTACATAATCAGATAAGGAGCGAGTTACTATGGAAATCAAAGAAAGAATTACACTCGATATGCTCACAAAAGACAGTGTAAGCGTATTAAGACAGAAGTTTATTGAAATCAACGGCACAGAAATGCAGGTCGGCGGTAATGTTCGCAACGCTTACAAAAACTGTGATGAGGATAAGTCAATCTTAAAAGAACAGCTTTCGGAGGAATATTATAACGCTATTATGGCGGTATGGGAGGTATAAATATGTCTTATAAATTTAAAGAAATATGGTGCAATAAAGGTAATTTCACAGAGAGCAACAGAAAATCTTCTGAAATTGATACACTTGTTATTCATTACACCGGCAACAACGGCGACACAGCAGAAA